>Ga0247829_10000018_pt1 | contig 38104 bp, 67 predicted proteins | sample 12C_Control_Day4_FD_207765 | JGI IMG/M metagenome (GOLD analysis project Ga0247829, IMG submission 207765) | Soil microbial communities from agricultural site in Penn Yan, New York, United States - 12C_Control_Day4 | ecosystem: Environmental > Terrestrial > Soil > Agricultural land | place... | reverse complement strand
GCATGACGGCGTATGCGGCGGCTAAGGCTGTCGGCATGAGTCAGTCAGTGCTTACCCGAGCAATCAAAGCCAGAAACGACAAGACCAAGAAGCGCTGCCCCACGTGCGGGCACATCGTAAAGGACGCGAAATGACCAAGAACGAAGCCGCGAGCGTGGCGCAGGGGCTGGATCGTGAAGCCGTATTCGCCGCGATGTATGCGCGCGACCCGTACTGGGATACGCAGGGCAGGAGTTCGGCTGCTGCGGTCAGGCTTGCGCTAGACGTTCTCACCCAAGCCGCACCGCCTGCCGCGCCTGTGCAGGATGCAGGGCTGAAAGCTGCTGCCGATTTCATCCAACGCAAGGCGGACGACTACGCGAGGGAATTCGGAAGCGACGATATGGGGTCGCTTTCGTTCGGCAACGATGCCATGCGGGATTACCACTGGGGGCTACTGGAACTGGCCGACGAGATTCGAGCACTCGCAGCGCCCGCCGCACCAGCGAGCGAGCAGGACGACTGGCGATCAGCCGTCCGCGCGGCGTGCTCACATCTTGATTACCCGATTGACGCCCCGCAGCGCGTTCAGGATGCACTGCGTGCGCTGAGGAATTCCGTGTGGGCCGCCGCACCAGCTACCGGGGAGTCGGGGGCGGTGGCGCCGGAAGGCTGGAAGCTGGTGCCGCTTGAGCCTACTGAGGCAATGACGTTTATCGGGCAGAAGCACCGCTACGACTCTGCGTGGAGTATCGGCGCAATCTACCGCGAGATGCTGGCAGCGTTTGACGAGCCCTTTAGCATCGACGGCCGGGACTACGACGACGCTGCAGCAGAGGCCGCATCTACCGCAGGGGACGGCCGGCATTTCAGCGGCGGGAATCAAGAGCTTCCGTCCGAAACTATGACGCGTATCCGGGCCGCATCGGCGCAGCAGGATGAGCGCGAGGCGCGGGCATTCGAAGATTGGCTAGCCCGAGTGTGCCCCTCCGGCGACTGCGAGGCAGTGCAGCGACAGTGGGAAGAAAGCAGTGATTACGCTGACTTGCATGATGACCAGCAGTCGCAGGCCGGTGCGGTGGCGCTTCCTGAGCGCATGGCATGCCCCGGTCAAATCTTTGGCGAACGTCGCGCTTTTGCCAGCGGCTGGAACGCATGCCTTGATGCCGTCGACGCCGCCCTGTCCCGCGAGCAGCCGCAAGGAGATAGCAATGGCTGACTTCATCAAAGACGGCGGGCCGGCGTTTCCCGGAGAGAAAGACGTCGTGCACTTCGATTCTCTTGGATACGAGAAGGGGACCAAGCGCGCTATCGTTGCCGGCATGACCCTGCGTGACTATTTTGCGGGGAAGGAATTGGCGAAGGTCGATGGCGTAAGCGTCAACGACATCCCATCTGCCTACCTGCGTTTGGCAGACCACTGCTACCGAATGGCCGACGCCATGCTCATCGCCCGCGAGCAGCCGCAACCGTCGAATGGCGACCGGGAAGGGGGTGCGTCGTGATACCGACCGCTGATTTCGTAGTAATCCGAGACGACAGCGAAGTAGAGACGCAGTTCATGGATGTCGAATCTCTTCATCGGTTTAGTTATTGGCGAGAGGCCCGCAGGTTCGCTTGGAAGGTTGCTCATGAGAACCAGCTAGCCGTAGTTGCAAATGATCGGCATGGCTGGGCCATTCATTGGGAGCGCGCCAGCACCGCCACTGAAGGCTCGAAGAATGGCTGACATTTTGATCGCCTGCGAGGAATCCGGCACTGTGCGCGACGCGTTCATCGCCATGGGCCATAACGCCATTAGTTGCGATCTTCAGCCTACGCGCTCACCTGGCCCGCATCTGCAATGCGACGTGCGTGACGTGCTGCATCTAGGTTGGGATGCGATGATTGCGCACCCGGTGTGCAAGCGCCTTGCTAACAGTGGTGTCCGTTGGCTGACCGTTCCGCCGCATGGCAAGACGCTGGAGCAGATGTGGCACGAACTGGAGAAGGGCGCGGCGTTTTACCGTGCACTGCGCGATGCGCCGATTCGGTTCAAGGCCATCGAAAACCCGGTGATGCATCCGCACGCTGTGGAGAGGATACGCCCCGCCTACCGACAGGTAGTGCAGCCGTGGTGGTTCGGTGATCCGACATTCAAGGCTACGGGCTTCGAACTGATCGGGCTTCCTGATCTGAGGCCGACGAACAAGCTTGTACCGCCGAAGCCTGGCACGCCAGAGCACAAGGAATGGTCGTGGGTCCACCGCATGCCGCCCGGACCTAACCGGGAGCGTGAGCGCAGCAAGTTCCAGCCTGGCATTGCCCGTGCAATCGCAGAGCAATGGGGCGCGTTTATTGAAGGCTCGAAGAATGGGGGAAATGGAAATGGCTAGGGAATGGGATGGAACGCGCAGCCCGTTTGACAAGGCTGACGAGAAACTGGATTTGGATGCGCTGGAGCGCGCGCTCATTGGCAGTGCAATGGGCTTGACCTTCCGCGAATGCCAAACGTTGATCAAATACGCCCGCGCCCTCGAAAACGATCAGGCTGGTTGGCTGAAGGCGAACGCGCCGGGTGGGTGGGACCTGCTTAAGCTGATCGACAACTACGGGCGAGCTTGCCGGCGTGACGGTAGCCCGGCATGGGAGAGCGACGAAGGACAAGCATTGAAAGTCGCCCTTGAAAGCCGCGCCAGCAACGCTGGCGGTGCTGTGGCGTGGTCTGTGACGAACGATGGCGGGAGGTCGATCAGCAGCGTGTTGTTCGCGGATTACTACGATGCGGCAGACCATGCCCGTCGCTGTGGCGGAATGACCAAGCCGATTCGCGTCTACACCCACCCCGCCCCCGCATCGAAAGAGCCTGTGGCGGATGAGGGAATCAGTTTCGATGAATGGTATGCAGGGCTGTCTCCGCAATGGCAGCGAGTAATTGAAGCAGACAGCGCATCAAAAGGATGGACGGCCCGCGCCGCGCTCGCCACCGCGCAGACGGTGCCGGATGGGTGGCTGTTGGTGCCTGTAGAGCCTACCGACGCCATGCTTGATGCTACGCGCGGGAAAGGCTGCTCACCCGGATCGTGGAACAACTGGGCAAAGAAGCGCCATGCGACGATCTACCGACAGATGCTCGCCGCAGCGCCAGCCAAGCCGGAGGGGGTGTGATGAGCGCGACCGCACGAATCCGTGTTGAGGTAGAGGTGACCGTGGGAAGCTGGAGCGAGGCTGCGACGTTCGCGGAGACCAAAGACCAAGTGAAGCGCGAAGGGCTTCAGATCATTCGCAATGCGCTGGCAGAAAAAGGCGGCCGCATCATCGGAGAGCCGAAATGCCTCTTCGTGATCGCGCACGAAAAGGAGGGGGTGTGATGAGCGATGAACTGAAGCCGTGCCCGATGTGTGGTTGCCAAGAAATCGACGTGCGGTCCCGCAAGACGACCATAGTGGAGTGCAAGTCCTGCGGGCTGATGATGTTCGACTACAGGGACGGCGTTGTACGAGATGTGATCGCCGCCTGGAACACTCGCCGCCCCACCCCGGAGCAATCGGGCGAGACGCGGGAGCGTGCTGCGAGCGATGCGTTGACACTGGTCGGTCACGCTGAGTATCTGCGTGGCATGGGGCAATCTGACATGCCTTCGTGGTTCCTTGGGCTGGCAGAGCGGATTGCGCGTGGAGCAGGACTTATGACGCTTGCAGATAGGTGCGCCGCCATGGATCGGTCGGCGCTGGGGCGGGAGGAATAAACTCAGGAGTTGGCCCGCTTTGTCGGGCCTTTTTTAAAGGTTAGAACAATGAAAAAAATCGGGTCAATTCTGGCATTTATTCCAGCAGCGGCAATGGCTGTGGACATCGAGATAGGGGCGGGGATCTCGCACTATACTCCACGCGGGAATATGATGTGGTGGCAGGACGGCTTACCACACAAACTGGATTTGAATGCGCCTGCGTTTGAAATCGGGCTGGCTGATCGATTTTACACACGCGGTCGGTGGGGTGTCGATTGGCACGCCGGGTACGTCTATCTTGGCAACGTCCACAGTGATGCGCGCGCGACTGCCGATCACAACTACAGCAAGGAAACCAAGTCTTGCATTGGCACATGCCTGTATCAAAACCGTTTCGTCGGCAACGGCCATACGCAAGGTATCAAGCTGACGCTTGAGCCTAACTACACATGGAATGGCTGGAAGTTAGGTGTAGAGGGAGGCGCCATGGCATACATTCACACATGGAATGTGAATGTCTATAACAGCCAAGGTGATCTTCTTGTGAATACGAATAGCGAAAGGAAGGTTCGTTTTGCGCCAGTAGTCGGAGCATCTATTTCACGCGGCCCGTTTTCGGTGGCATATACGCACTATTTCAACAAACCTTATTCAGACCCGATGTATTCGCTGTGGCGAGCGACGGATACGGTGACGTTGCGTTATCGTTTCTGACCTACTTAGAAAGATTGTTGATAGTGTCGTCTTTTGTCTTATTGGCTCGGGTGGTGCCGAATTCGAAGCTAAAGAGTTGCTCCACCCATCCCAGCGCACGACCGAGAATAAGCGAAATTCCGCCCTTAGCGTATTCGTTTAAGTCGCCCATCCAGATCACCACGGCAAGGCAGATAAGAACCAGCAGCAGGGCAGCGCCGGCTAGTACATTGGCACGCTCATTGACCCGGCCAGCCGATACATAAGCCATGTCGCGGGCACGCGCGTTAGCAACATCAGCCAGATATGCTTTATCTAATTCGACTTGCTGGCGACCCATTTCCTGCTGGAATTCCAAAACCTTATTGGGATCAGCTTTCAGCGCTGCTAGAGCCGATTCCGGGCTTACTTCGCCCGTAATAGTCTGGGCAATACCTACAACATGCGCGGCAACATCTTCCGCTTTATCGCTACCGGTCAGTAACTTGATGATTCCAGGCACGAACTGGCCGAGAGCCATGGCGATTGGGATGAGTGGCATCACGACCTCAGCAAGTTATCAGCAACACGATTAGCCCATCCCTTACCAAATGACGACCAAGTAGGAAGGGAGGTAAAGAATTTCAAGCGATGACCGTTGAATCTGCGAAGCGCTGCATCGGGATCAGTCTTGTCTACGGCATTCATCGTGCCAGGCCCGAAAACGCCATCATCGGTCGCACCTACGGCACGTTGCAGCCATTTGATAGCCTGTTTGGGACCGCTATTGTATGAGGCGTCGAACACATCAAATCTCAGAGCGTTAGGCAGTTCATCTGCCCGTACCGTATCCCAATACTGATTCTTGGCGATCTGCTTTGCGGTAGCGAGAGGCAAATCCTTCATGGCGCCCATGTATCCAGCTTGGCGAGCTACGCGAGCAGTGATCCCCCACATGGTTTCACCACCCGGGTCGTTCGGATGGTTTGCATAACCACCCTCATTCCCAATAAGCGCCACAAAAGATTCGTCAAAGTTCATCGCTGGCCCCTAGCCTTTTGTACCTCATATTCGACCGTCGATAGACGCCTGTCGATGACCATCAATTGCTCGCGCTGTTCCTTAAACAGAAATGCATATGATGGAATGACAATGATTGTCATCACCAATAGCGCCCCAGCAATCCAATTCTTCAGCCCGCTTAACTTCGTCTCCACGCCTGAAAGGCGCCTGCCGTGATCCTCCACATGGCTGACGATAGATGTCAGTCGCTCAGTCTGTCCGCGCGTATGTTCCTGAACACTCGAAAACGTGATCTGCAACTGCAAGAGAGAATCCATCTTGCTTGGAAGCTGCTGCAACGTTTCCATTTGAGCCTCCAGGCGCGCGAACCTTTCCCTTAGTTCGTGATCCACGTTTTCGCTCATCCATGACCCCGGATTGATTGATTATGCGTCGCCGTTGGGGATTGTGTATCCCAATACGTCAATGCTGAATCCACCGCTCGAATATGTATTCGGATTTACGGTGTAGTCGATTTGCAGCGTTGGCCCTACGATAAATTCCATCGCATTGAAGGTACTGAATTGGACGCCATTGACCGGAGTAACGCCGACTCCAGCATTAATGCCGGTAATGGCTGACCCTGTAGGGCGAACCTTTGCCAGAATCTGCGTGCCCGCAGTAGGATGGGTAATCGTCAACTCAAAGTTGAAAAGGACAGTCAACGCAATGGGAGGCACGACTACTGCCGCTGATACAGCAGTCATTGTCGAAGCGGTTCCAGTAGTTAGAATCCGATTTGCACCTCCAGATGCCAAGTCATAGATAACCGTGGCACCTCTGACATAGCTTCTGAGAATAAATGTGCTGGCATCCAGACGCATAGTCGTCGCAAAAGCATAATGCGTGTATCCAGTAGGGAGCGCCGGCCCAACCCCGGGATTCTGCAAACTGGTGATCGTCGCCATAGTGACGCCGTTCCAGATGTAATAGAGATAAAGGAATGAGCCTGCGGGGAATACGGCAAGCTGATCGCGCCCATTCACAGCAGGGCCGGCAAGCGTAATGTCATTGGTGAACGTCACGCCGGAAGGCAGCGTAATAACGTCGCCATTGGCGATAGGCTGGAGCGTCACATAACGAGCCACCACATCATAACGAGTGTTCGGAGATCCGGCATTGTTTAGCCCAGACAGGCCGCGAACACCGGACGCCCCCCCACGAGAACGCGCCAAAGAGGTTACCTGGAACTGTGTGCCATCATAGGTAACCTCCACGACTTGCCCGGACAGAATATCTCCCCCAGACAAAGCCGCAGTGCCGGTTTTCGTAATATTCTTTGCACCAAGCCCGTTAATATTGAGCGTCGGAGCACTTGTGGTGTTAGTGCCTGCCGCGACAAATCGAAAAGTCTGTCCTGCGGTGTAAGTCGTCGGCCCGGGAGCAATCGTACCGACAATCGTGTCGGCGCCAGTTACAGAGAGCCATTGCGGCTGACCGTCCTGAACTTGGCCATACGACGGATACTGATTGCGCTGATTGGCGTTGCCAACTGCCGTGTGCTTGAAGTTGCCCATCGGCAGGTCCGCAATAGGGACCGTCTGACCATCGTAGGCCAGAGATTGCGTGATTGCCGTAGCAATGTCATTGCTTGTGGGATTCCACCACCCGCCAGACGAAATGACCGTGCCTGGAATCGTGGGATTCGACGGTGGTAGGGTGTACGACCCCGAGCCGTTTCTAGGCATATCTATACTCCTTTCTGCTATGCTTCGTTTATCTTTACGAGGCCATCAACATGACCGACTACAAGCCACTTATTCCGCTGCTAACTCTTGCCCTGTACTTCGTCCTCAAAGGCGCCTATTCACGGTTTAGCAACTGGCACACGAACCGCAGGCTGAAGAAGCAACTTCGCAGCTAGCTCTGCCTCCTGCGTTGTCATCTTGTTACCGCGTTTCTTCAGGTCAGCTGCCAAAGCGTCAGCAACAAACTGACGTTCCTCAATCCCTTTTGTGGCACTCCGCACGAGGTTTCCAGCCAATCTAGCGCCTGGAAGCGGCACACGTTCAATCAGATCCGGCAAACGGCCTTGCAGGTTAGCGGCCAGTGCCGCCGTATTCGACGTGTTGACCGTTGACGCAGCGGGGAAGGCATTGATATAAGCCCCCACGCGCCCCACGCGCTGAATGTCCGCAACTTCTTCAGGGGTGAAGAATGCGCCGAGCTTGGCAGTACCGATCTTGCGCAACGCTTCTGCATACCGCTCGGGCGAGAATTGTTTATCCCCCGCGATGTTTGCGCCAAATGCAGCCCGGTTCAGTTCATTGCCAAGTTGGCTGCGAGCCTCTTTGAAAGCATCTGGCGCAGTTTCTTTAAGCAGGTTGGACAATGCATTTACGTCTTCCGTCTTGCCATTGATAACAAATCGCTTAACGAAATCATCTGGCGCGACAGTGCCTTGCGATGCGGCTTTCAGTGCCGGGATGGCATCCTGAAGATCGAAGCGTTTCTTCGCCAGCGCCACGGCGGGAGCGAACGCCCCCCCTTTCGGGTCTGCGCTTAGAACGGCATCCTTGACGCCCTTTGACAGATCGCCTAGCGCTTTATTTACCGCAGGATCATTGCTGTGGTTTGCGTTGATTACCTTGGATAGCTTATCAGCGTCTTCAATGGTAAATACGCGACGCTGCTTGCCGCTCAACAACCCCAATTCCTCGAAGTTGTTACGCACCCCGCTCGGGATCTTGTCTCCGAAGTTCTTGAGGGTTTCAGCGTACTTTTGCGACAGCCCTTGCAGCGGTACATTCAAGTCCTTGCCCGTCGAAAGCCGCGCAGCGGAATACGCGTCCGTGACAGATTTACGGAGCGATTCGTCCGCTGCCTCCAGAGAGTCAGATAGAACCCTGCCGGCTTGATATGTCTCCATGGGCTGCCCTCGCAACGCATTGAGCCTATCTTGCAATTGGTTATTTTGGTTAGCCAGTCTAGCCAAAAGCGGATCTCCGACGCCTTGGACGCCCCGAATATTTCGTTCGCGCGCGTACTGTGCAGGGTCGCGCGTCAATTGCCCAAGCGTCGGCTCTACGCCTACTTCGCGGAAATCCAAGGCGCGCGCCAGGGCTTTGGGGTCGGCGCCCGGGTTCTGGATAATCGCCCCCTCGACAGCTTTCGCGTCAGATTGGCTGAGGGGCATGCCAGTTTCACGGGCAACATTCTTGACGGCGCGCTGGGCCACGTCCGGCGCAGCATCAGGCGTCACCTTTGAGAATGTCGTCGGCGGACGGCTTAATGCGCGGGTGATAGCGGAACCTGCTACTACCGGAACGGCTGACCCAACCAGCGCGGCACCAATCTGCCCCATCGGGCCGGCGCCTTCCTCCCGCGCGATTCCTTGTCCGGCAGCACCGCCAGCGGCGCCAGTAATCTGCATGCCTGGAGCGGTAGCGAGAACATTGCCAACACGACTTAGGACGCCAGTCCCTTGATTCGCCAGCGCACGCCCAGCGCTGACCTGACCGCCCGCCCCAGCCATAGCCCCGGCCACATCCTGCACAACTCGTTCAGTAGCGTTTTCCGGCTGCGGAATGCCAGCCGCATTCATTGCGCGCTGCGTGACTTCGGATGGCATTTGCAATTGTGGAATGTTCGTTCCTGCGAGCCTATTGACTCCGCCGATTCCCATATTTATGAGCGAATTCGCTGCATCGCCGACCATATTCGGCAAGCCTGCAATGCCAGTCACGCCCGCACGCGCCGTCAATCCAACCTGCCGAGCCAATTCATCGTAAGCAGATCGTTGTGTGGGCGCCGTCTGCTGCTGCACCGGAGCTGCCTGAGCCTGCTGTACGGGCTGCGGAGTCGTGCCAGCACCCAGCCACGCGTCAACAGTCGAAACGCCGCCAGTGGCCGGCTTCGATTGCCCAAGCCATTCATCGGCAGCAGTGGTAGAGGTCTGTTGCGGCATGATGCCCTTCTTCAGTTCTGCAAACGTGCTGGAGACGCGATCCAGGTATTTCGACGTTTCTTCCGGCAGCCCACGTTGGCCCGAGGCGTATTTGTCATACGCAGCCGGCCCCATGTTGTATGCCTGTACTGCCTTGTCAAGATCGCCATACTTATCAATGAGTTGGCGCATGTATTTCGCGCCGCCCATAATGTTCTGCTGGGGGTCTGTGACATTCGTCACGCCAAGATCTTGAGCCGTACCGGGCATAAGCTGCATCAGTCCAAGTGCCCCTTTAGGGCTGACAGCTTTTGGATTGCCTTGGCTCTCCCGCATCATCTGCGCGCGCAACAGATCCGGGTCTATCCCATACTGTTGTCCAGCCGCGTTAATGATGTCGTCGTATGCCATTTACTGCACCCACTGATTTTGCAGGAAGGTCTGCACCTTCGTTTTCAATTGCGAAGCGTCTTTCTGCTGGCTCATGAATGCGGCCCGCTGCTCAGGCGTCATCATCGAGAGTTGGTAGATACGCGGGTCATATGACTTGCGCCATTCCGTCTCAAACTTGTTCAGTGCGGCAGGGTTATTGTTGTTCGCCGCGAGGAAGTTATCCGCCGCGTTAGCCTTGGCTTGCAATGCCAACTCCATAGACTTGAGCTTGGGAATAACCTCAAGCATCGCCTTGTTGGTCATGTCTGCACCTGGCGTGCCATGCATGACCAGATCCATTTGCTTATCCGTGCCAGTCCCGCCCATCGACTTCTGGTATTGCTGGATCAGGTTTGAAGCGAGCTTCTGGACTACTTGAGCATTGCTGACATCGTTGCTCCCAAAGGCGAGCCCGCTAGGGAGCTTGGAGTTGATCGCGGCCAGGTTCTCGATACGACCAGTCCAGCCCGGTCCGTATTGCGTGCGGCCATTGGCATAGGCTTCGAGCGTATCAAGGATGTTCGTGCGCTCGGCAGAGTTGCCTGCCGTGTCCTTGAGCGTGTTGTAATTGGCCGCGTTGCCCTCTGCGAGCTTCGTTTGCCCAACCTGCTCGGCAGGCGACAAGCCCGGGCGAATTTGCCCCGGAGGCTGATAGCCGGCGAATCGTCCTGCTGCGGGTTGACCCGCCTGCCCCGAGCCTTCCGCTTGAGCCGCTTTGGTAGTGAATACCGGATTGCCTTGCGCATCGACACCGGTAAGCGTCTCGTATTGGGCTTTGCCGCCAGCCTCCGCCGCAGAGATGGCGCGTTTCGCCCCTGTGTACCCAGCAATTGGGATAACCATTTGCGAGCCATCCGCCCGGGTAACAACCTCCATGCCTTCGCCAACGTTCGGATTTTGGGCGAGAACTTCGCGTACATTAGAAGGATTCCGGTACACCTGTCCCGGACCACCAGCAACCGGAGCAATATAGTTCTGCTGCTGAATGCGTCCGGCGTTGGCTTGGGAAATCTGCTCAGGGCTCAAGCCTGCCTGACGGCCAAGAAGCGTGGATTCAGTGGGCTTATAGAAAGGTGCCACAAACCTGTCAATATACTTATCCGGGTCGCGCAGATACTCCTGAGCAGCTACGCCAACGGGAATGCCGGCAGGGTTAAGCTGGCCGCCAGGCTGCAACGGTGCCGCTTGTTGCTGTACTTGCGACTGAGGCTTATTCATCGCCGTAGCGAGATTTGCAGCATTAGCATTCGTCGGACCACCGCCGCCCTGCATCGATGCGGCAAGTTGCTCGACAGTCGGTTGGGCCGATTGTGTAGTCGACGCTGCCGGCGCACCAGTCAAAGCCTGCCACTGCTGACGACCAAGATCAGAAAGTTCTGCGCTTGCTTGTTTCTGTAGCAACGCACCGCCCAGAGCGGATGCGAGCTGAGTAAGCCCCGCACCTACCCCATAAGTAGGGACGTATTGATACCCGCCACCAGCAGGGCGATAAGCATCCACGTTCCCTTTCATGCCATTCTGAATCAGAGCCTGAGCAAGCGCCTGCTTCGTCTGTAGGTCATACAGATTCGATTGATACTGAGGGAGGACGGTAAAGCCTGCGGAGGTAGCCATATCAGTTCGTCATGGTAATTCGTATCGCCGGGCATACCACACCGACAACACCGGGTAGCGAAAACGTATTCAGCGTGAACCCGGACCCATACACATTACAGCGCAACTTGGTGCCCTGAGCAAAATACCGAGTAGCCCCGAAGTTAATCATTTTGTTGGTCAGAATCTGTGCGAAATCCGTACGCCCGGAATTCATTATCGTTTGAAACCCGCTTCCTGTATCGGCTTCCGCAAAGAAATTCATTCTGCCGCCCAGCAGTGAACTGGACAGAAACTGAAACTCAAACGTGTACGTGCAAGACTGGAGAAGTGTTACCACCCCGGTCGTGTTGTCGTACTGGCAATTCAATACCTGATTTATCGTTGGCACCACCAATGGCGCGGGACTTCCAGGGGGATTTATTGTCGCGGATGTGTCTACTACATCCAGCGCCACCGGCATTGCAAGATAGCTCATGATTATTGTCCTTGTTCTCGGGCATCACAGGACATCCCATGTTGTCCCGTTGTATTGGACAGTAATCGTGGTGTATTGGGTTCCAATGCTTTTGGTCGCGGTGCCATCAATATTGGCGCCGTTTCCATCCACGGTCACGGCATTAGCCGACGCATCTATTTTCTTGACATTGATAACCTGCCCGCGAATGGGAACCGCAGGAAGCGTTACCGAGAATGCCGCCGCAGTCGCATCAGCGCGGATCGTATAGTCAGAAGTCGTCGCTGTTGTCGCGGTAGAAACTAAGCGCGTAGCAGCCGCGAATGAGGTAAATTGCCCTCCTGTCGTTCCCGGCGCCGCTTGTGCTGTTGCTCTCAACATTTTTATTCTTCCTTACGGGTTAAGCAGCGATACGGTATAGGACTGCAATGTGATTGTGTCGGCAACATTGGCTAGTTGCGCATAGATCACTAGGCTCTGTGTGACACCAGTATTCACCGCGCGGTTATCGTTGTCGAAAAACGTCGCTGTGCTACCCGCTTGGTTGCCTTTGAATCTGTTGTACTGAGAAGTCAGGCCATTCTTATTAGCGATGATGTATTCAAGGGAGCAGGCAAAGCTTGAAGCGGCATTCGTAGTGAAAGCAGGAACAATGTCACTGGCACCGAACTGGATTGAGTACGCCTTCTGGTTTGTATTGGCGGTGTGCTCGTACTCAGTACGGATTTCCAACACGCTGTTAGCGCTCAATACCGGGATAGGAATCGTCGCCATCGCCGTCTTTGTCAGCGTGCCGGTAAGCGTTACCTGTCCGCCCTGCGCCAGAACCGTAGGGACGTTCGTGGGAACGGCCCCGCCGCCCCCTGATCCGCCAGCGACAGCGCGCAGCATTATTGACCGTCCCCGAACGTGGCGTACAGAGTGGAGCCCGTTCCGGCTGCGATAACCGAGATCACCGCCCCCTGTGGAAACGTGAAAGTTTCAATGGTGTTCGCCAGCATCGGCATTGAGGTAGCGACAGTCGCCGTGCCCGCAAAGGCAATAAACACGGTTTGCGTACCCGCATTTACCAGTCGGACGGTGACGCCCTCTACTGCAATGATGGGGAGCGGCATGCTTTGGGCCGCAGCCGTAACTGCGATATTGTTCGTGCTGGCTGCGCCACCGCGAGGTTGAAACGAAGACGTAATAGCCTGCATGGGTCACCTGTTCTGCAAGAGAAGGCGGATTAGCTCCGCGTTTTGATCGGGATTGGTTACAGTCGCCGTAGGGCGATTGAAGTTCATCTGCTGCTGTTGCTGAGGCTGAATCGTGCCTTGATTCTGTTGCGGACTCAGTGCGTTGATACCTTGCTGGAACAGTTGCCCCTTCTGCATGGTTGACAGCCCATTACCGCCAAACAGGCCAGCCCCACCAGAGCCAAGGAACCCTGTGCTGGAGAACAATGGCGCACTTGATCCAGCCAGCGTGCCAGTCCCAAGTGAACCGCCGAACATACCGCTGCCACCCAAGGCGCCTGTGCCTACCGTGCCGCCTTCGAAGATGCCAGGCAGGACCGAGCTGCCAATGCCGCCGCCGTAGCCAGCCGCGCCTAGTCCGCCTGCCCCGGCGCCGCCAGCACCACCACCGGCCGCCGCTGCACCACCACCGGCACCACCAGCCCCTAGCCCACCCAGAAGTGCACCGCCCCCGAAGAAGGCGCCAGCAGCCGTGCCTAGCGCGCTGGCGGGCTTGTCCCGTACGACATCCCCGATCTTGTCCACCGCAGGGATATAACGCCGGACCGGGTTAATCGTCTCGTCTACCCGGTCGAATGGCGTCATCACCTTGGATAGAGCCGTATTCGACATACGCGGAATCTCGACCGAAGTCAGATTTACCCACTTGTCGCCCACGCCAGGAATCATGGCGATAGGGTCCGTGTATTTCTGGAACTTCTTGCCGAAATTCCCAAGGATTGAATCGTGGTTGCCAGATGCGAAGATGTTGCTTCCGAGGCCCATTACAGGCTCCTGTAATCGACCATCAGCACGCCCGCGAAGTTACTCACTGCATGCTTGGGAGCCTCTTGGGCCAGAACGCCAATCCGGCGCTTCGTCTCGAATACATAGCGGTAGCTATAGACCGGCGTGCCGTTCCATTCGCCAATCCTGCGAATATCACGCTTCACCCGAGCGTCAGACATCAGGTAGGCCGCGCCAAGTGTGCCGCCTAGGCCCATCAGGCCGCTGGTGAATTGGTTTGAGCCTTGCTGGCGCGCATTGTACTGGCCCAATTGCCCTTGATAGGCATTGTTCATATACGCGCCAATATCAGCGGGATTAATGCTGCTGGTTGCCGGACCAGAATAGCCAGGGATCAGCCCGGCGATAGACTGGAGATTTGAGTACGGAATCTGGGAGTTTCCAACTTGCTGTTGCGTCAAGCCAGTACGCTGCCCAAGAAGTCCAGCCTGTTGCCCGAGCAATCCGGCTTGCAGATTGATGTTCTGGTTCTGCGCGGCCATCTGGTTGAGGCCCATCTGCTGCCCCTGCGTAATGGCGTTGTTTTGTGCCTGACTATACGCAAAGTCCTTGTCACGCTGGAAATTCCCCATGGCATTGTTATATGCCTGCGATCCCGGGGCGAGCCCTTGAGCGGCCAGCTTCGCATCCAAGGACTCCTGCTGCTGGGAATATTGCGGGTCAAGGTAGGACGTTGCCGATTTGTAATAGGCATCCTGACCTTGCTGTGCGAATTGCTGCGCGCGCTGAGGATCGATCTGTGAACCTAGGCCAGCGAACTGATTTCCGAGGCCGGCATACTGATTGCCGAAGTCGTTATATACATTATTGGCGCCGGCAATCATGTCCCCGCTACCGCTTACCTGCCCCAAAAGCCCCTGCATCGCCGCCTGGAGTTGGGGATTGGCAGAAACATTGGTCTGATAGATCGGGGCTCCACTGGCATCGTAGCCAGAAATGGACGACTGCTGACCGCCAAATGGGTTGCTGTAATTGTTGAGGTTCAGCGCCTTGTTATAGGCGGCTGCATCTCGATTAACAGACGTAGTAGCGGCTGCGACGGTCCAAGGGTCCGGGGCGCTAGGGGAAGAGCCACCACCCTTGCCACCGCCAATGCCTTCAAGCGTGGCAGGACGATTCTTCCCGAGAGCCTTGCGAAATGCCAGGATCGGTAGTTCGGGGGAGTCCGAGGTAATCAAGTAATGCCGCATGGTATTTGCCTGTCAGGAACCGGCATTCCTCTTTGAGCATGCCGTATACAATCATGTCTGTTCCATCGGCACATGCGCGGCGGAGTCGTCCCTCGCGGATGAAGCCAAGATGCTCGTCAAATCTCTGAGCATCCAAATTTTCTGCCCGGACAAGTCCGGTAATCCGTTGGCATTTTAGCTGCAAAAACGGGTAATGGAAACAAAATGCCAGATATGCGGGCGTCATCCAGTGCCGTGTTTCATTTGATGCCACATGCATCAAGACGTTATGCCCATCGTAGTCCGCAAAAACAACACCCGCAATCAACTCGCCATCCATCTCCAGTCCGATCCCTTTCGAGCGATGAATGGTTTCCTCACCCATTTTACGGGCCGTCCATTTCACCACTCGATCAGAATCGTCCCAGATAATGCGCTTCAAAGAACGCCCCCATCCCTCATCAGAAAGTCCGTACTGGCCCAATTTACCGAGCAGTCGAGTGCGCCGATTCTAAAATGTAGAGCGCCGGCATACCCTACCCCGCTGATATATTGCCAGTCCTTGCGAACGAGCGAATCAGTACCCCACAGCGCGACGTCCCATAACCCCGAATCCCATATCCCATAAGTGGGCTGAGAAAATCCAGGTGTACCTACAGGGGGAGTCGTGTCGTAATCGACATTGAATCCCATCTGAATACCAGGAGCGCCGTTAGTCTGGATAATAGGGCGAGCCATCACCCACTGCTTAAGTTGGGATGACCCCATGTAGGAGAACGCTTGCAGGCACTCCCCTATAATGGAAGACCCATTATCATCAAACGAGCCGTCCCACGCCTTTACAACAGTTCCGTTTCCGCCGAAATAAATCTGCTCATTAAACAGATCCCAGCAGTTAGCTGCCCATCCAGTAAATCTACACCATGCGCCGGTAATGGTATTCATAACATACTGCTCCTGATTCCCGACTGATACAGGGATATTCAGGATAAGCATATTGTTGTCTGGCAAGAAAGCGATTTGCCACCCGAACAGTCCAGCGTATGTATTGGTTGCGACATTAATCGCGCCGTCGATTTTTCCGGTTAGATTAACCTGAGTATTGACGCGCGACGATGCGAGAGCCTTTGTAAATGGCGCAAGACCATCCCGACCGATATACAGCAGATCACCACCATATTTCATCAGGCAGCGCGTAGCCATCGGGGCGCCCAGCCGCCATACGCCCTTCTTGCTGAAAGTCGTAGCCTGACTCGGGTCTGTCCCCTGATAGATCGCCACTTCGCCCTGATTGGTGACGAAGCATAGATAATCCGTCATGCCTGACGAGTCGCCCGCGTCTACGGTCCAGACGCCCAATGCGACAAGATAGCTGCCACGATTGAAAACAGGCGTCAGGTCAAACAGAGTCGCAGCCCCTTGGATGGCGCCAACCGCGAGATACCAAGCCGACAGAGACTGCTTCTGGATCATCCAGACACGGTTAGCGTACCGGTCGATATGGATCATGTCGGCAGAACTGGCGCCAGTCAGCGCCATTGCGCTCCAGGTCGTGCCATCGTACTTCTGGCCCGAATCCGACCCATTTACCATCAAGAGATGAACGCCACCCGCATTGGCAAAGTTTATGTACTGCCACTTATCGCTGGTCTGGCTGGTCAGCACAGGGGCGCCGACAGGGCCTTGTGCGGTTACGTCGTAGACATTCCCGCCCGCCGCCGCGAACATCTTGGATGTCCCAAGCGTGGGGTTATAGACCATCAGGGAATTTACCTGATTACCTAGACCAGTCGCCCAATTGGTCGATCCCTGTCGGAGCTGCACAGAGGTCGTGGCTGGAAAGAAGTTCTGCATGATGACCGCATCTTGCGGCTCCATCGATGCGATGTTATCCCGCGCATTCCATCCGCCTGTGGGAGCAGGAATAGAAGTGGTGCGGGATACTTGCTGCTTGACGACTGGTTGAACGGCGCGGCGTACCATGCTTTACACCGGCCAAGAGCCCGAAGGGACTAAAATCCCCGGGTAGATGTCGTACCGGGCAGATCCCATGTTGATAATGTCTTTCGTGCCATCTCGCGCGTAGGCGTCGGCCATAAAGGTTTCGTAGTCGGCAAATTCTTGCGCGTATTCCAGACCTTTGGCCTTCTTCCAGCGCCACTCAAGCCCGAGTTTGAACAGATCTTCGCGAAGCAGCAAAACATCATCGTCCATCGTGAAGCGGCTTTGACCGATTCCACCCGCCGATTCGCACCAATTCTGCGTGGTGTACTGAAACCAGCACGTTTGCCCGGGTGAAGGCACTGGGAAGAACAGAATCTGGTTCTGCTGGATGATGAATTGGTTCCATGGGCCGACAAATACAGCCGCCTGGACCTGCTGGTAACGCTGGGCCGTCATCGGCCCATATACAGGCCGACGCAGGTCGCGGTTCCAGATCGTGTCATTGATAATGTTCTTCAGACCGGGCGCCGTGACGTCAAGCGTGGTCTGAAGCTGAACCGCCGTTGTGATAAACGACGTTTCCTTGGTCAGCACCTGCCAGTCTTTATTAGACTGCCATTCACCCTCTTTGTTTGCCAGCGCGACTAGCTGAAGAATTGCGGGATCAGTAGACTGAGCCGCCGAACTAGGATTCGGCAGGTTAATCCGCTGGCATACATCCTGGATGATGGTCAGGCAGGTCATGGATTACTCTTGTTTCGGAGGACGCCCCCGGCGCGGACCATTATCCGACATTTGTGTTTGCAGGTCACGGATAACATTTTCGAGATCCGAGACGCGCGACTTCAGATCGTTATTCTCGGTTTCCAGTGCGGCGATTTTCAGTGCCCCGCCAGTCCCCTCTTGCAGCCGCGCAGCTTCCTGAGCGCGATGCTTCCATTCCCGTGCGCCCATACCCAAGCGGCCGATAGTTTCCTCATTCATCGAGGCAGCGGCTTCCAGAGTCAGGACATGCACATTCGCCATATTGGCGATCTCTGCGGGGGAAAACAACGTAGTCATCATGCGCAAAGGCGTACCGTCAAGCGGCATTTCCTTGCCTTCCTTGTACATCTCGTACATCTTGCGGAACTGCTGTACCCACTCCATGTCGTACTGGCCGACTTCCGCGCGCGACTGGATATTCTTTAGCCACTGATCGGCGTGATTCTCCATGAAGTCACGCGAGCCATGCGGCGTCACGATTACCCAATCTACATCCTTGTAGATCTTGCGCTCCGCCTCGATGCTGGCCGCGCGATCTTCCTCAGTGCGCGTCTCGAAGCGAATATGCGGCTTGCCGCCCTGCATGACACCGACTTGTGCGTACATGGTATTCCTTGGGATGAAATGTATGAATATTTGGAAGTTTATCTATCTTCCATAATCTTTTATGGAAAAAGGGAGGTGTTTAGCCTCCAAATCCCAAGAAGAAAGCCCCGAAGGGCTCTCTTGTGCTGCTCTGTTACGTGATTGCGCCCTGAGCGAACGGACGGTCAATCGTCACCACGTTGTAGAAAATGGTGCCATCGTTGTAGGTGCCGGTCACAGTCACATTGCCGGTAGCCGTTGCGTTAGCGCTCATCGTCACAGTGCGGTTATCCGGGTCGATAGCCGTAATCGTGGTGGACGCCGGAATACCGGTGCCAGTCACAACCACACCAACAAACCAGCCGTCCGTGTTGCCTTGCGAGGTACGCAGCAGAGGCGAGCCCGATTGCGTGGCCACGTTGGTCTTGACGACAGTGGTCGTCGCAGCCGCATTGACACGCGCATTCAGGACTTGCTTGCCCGCCGAGTTAGCGCCCAGCCGGCCAGCAGCCGCGATGCCGATGGGCGATGCAGCCGCCACCGATGCATTCGAAGCAGCCACCGTACGGCCCTCGATCACGAACCACGAATACTGGATCGAAGTCGAGGTGGGCACCGAGTTGAGGGAAAGCGCCAGGGGCATACCGAGGTTGGCCGTGTTCGGCACAGCAATTACGCTGTTCGCCACGTCCCACACCACCGGCGTACCAGTGACCAGCGGAGTCGATGCAGGGATGGCGAGATACACCACCTCCTGGCCGCCCCAATACGGGTCATTTGCGCCCAGCACCGTACCCAGCACGTGACGTTGCACGTTGTCCGGGATGAAGAAATTACCCACCGGCTGAGAGCCAAGGAGGGGATATGCGCTTGCAGCGGTAGTCATGTTGACTCCTTTAATCGTTTAGAAGCACTTGCCTTTGTCTTGTCTACAGGATGCATTAAGGCTTTCTCAATCGGCCAGCCGCGGCGCAGTCTGTTCATTAGCGTATGAGGGTCGATTCCGAACTTCTCCGCGATAATTTGCTTAGGCCACATCTTTCCATCGTACTCGATCAACCTGGTATTCCTGCGGTTGTTTTGCTGCTCTCGTCGAGTAGCCCATTTGCAGTTTTCCCTAGAGTAACCTTTCGAATTGTCGATGCGCTCCAAACTTAGCCCCAACGGGGCTTCGCCCATATCCGCAAAAAACGCCTCAAATTTCTTCCACTCATCACAGTAGCCGATTCCTCGACCACCATAATCGGCATAAAACTTGTTTTTGGAATTGTCACAGCGGGATTTCATCTGTGACCACGCCATATAAGTTTTACTGCCATTCTTCCCATACGCTTGACCGTGTTTGGTGGCTTTCATCCTTTGGAAGCAACCGCATGATTTCGTGCGGCCATCTAACACAGGATATGGCTCAGGCTTGCTTTCGTTTCCACAATCGCATTTGCATACGAGCCTTCTTCCTTCCAGTCCAATCACAGTCAACATTCCGAACCGCTGACCGATCAAATAGGCGTAATTCATGGCGTTCTCCAAATTGCCAACGTTGGCGCCATGATTGTATCACGCCCTTATCACGCCTTGAGCACCCCTTGTAGAAACCGCGCGCTGCACACTAGGTTGCCCTGCCACAAGATCGGGATTACGACCGCATCCTGATTCACGCTGCGCAGCTCGTCCATCATGGTCATGTTGGCATCGCGGTGCGCGACCAGTTCCAGGTAATCCGTGTTCAGGAAGTACGCGTGCTGAGAGGGGATGCCGCCCGACGAATCGAAGAAGACATCGGCAGTCTTGTACTTCATGCGGATCATGCCGCCTTGGCCGTCATCTTCCGGTGCGTAACGCTTCAGGCTCGTCTGCGATTGCTCGTAGAACGTGAAGTAGTCATCGCTCATGACGATCATGTCGGGCATGTCGTTGCCACGGGTCAGACGAATCCAGGTCGGGAGCATCAGGCTTTCGATGGTCGTAGCGGAAGGCACAATCGCGCCACCGCCTTGAATCGGAGCCGCAGCCGACTGAACCACGTTCTGCCAGAAAGCCCACGTCGCAGCGTTGATGCCGCCGACAGTGCCTTGGCCCGAATCAGCGACAAGAGCTTGCAGACCGTTGATCTGGTTCGAGGCGGTGCCGTCCGAGTAGATATCGAGCGACATGCCGTTAGCCATCGAGCGCTGGGCGTTCGTGATCTTGGCCTTGACGAAGTTGATGATCCGTTGCGGGCCTGCGTTGGTACGCATTTCCAGACCGGATGCGGCGACGTTCACCGCAATCTGGCGCCACGGATATTCAGCCGCCGTCAGCACGTCCACGGCGTTGACGTTCAGCACGTCATAACCGGAGTAACGTTGGTAGGTCGAGTTGTTCGCATAATCCAGCGGCTGGACGATGGACAGACCGCCATCCTCAATGCGGATGCGGCCCTTTTCGCTCAGGCGACGGAACAGCGCGTTGTGCCGCGAAACGTTATCCGCGACTTGTTTGGAATGGTTACGGTAAGTGGTCGAAACCAGTTCCGTAAATGCATTGAAAAGATTGCTTTGGCCGGGAGATGCCATTTAGGGTTCCTCAATCAGTTAAGCCAGCCCAAGGCGTTTAGCCTCGCGGGCGATGGTTTCATCCATTGTCGCCGCCACTGTCGGACCGGAGGCACTGGCACGCCCGTTGGAGCGCACGTTAGTAACCTTCTTAGCCTTTTCAGCTACAGCTTTCCTAGATTCGGCCCATTGCTTTTGCTGTTGAGCAATCCAAATGTTTGCCGTTTGCGGATGAGCGCGCAGAGCCATTTCATACGCCTCATCCATATCCTTAGCCGCCCCTTGCTGGAGGTATCCGCCCATAAGCGGCTTAAGGAGTTCGAAGTGCTCGTGATCCGGGTCTTGCGCGAATCGCTCGATCATTTCATTTGCTGCGCGTTGCTGTTCGGCAGCAGCCCGTTGTTCACGTTCCTGCGCCTCACGCTGCTGATTATATTGCTGTTGTTCGAATCCTGCTAGTTTCTGCTGCATTTGGGCAATACGCGGGTCAAGCGGCTCGCCCTGTTGCTGATTAACGTTCTGGAATACCCCGACAATATCAGCCGGATCAATCCCATAATTGCTCATTACCTGGAACATCAGGCCGACTTTCTCATGGCGCTGACCATATCGAAGGGTATGATCCGTCGCCAAAAGGGTGCGGACAGCTTCCTGCGGCTTTACCTGGAAACGGTCAATCGTGGCCCGATACGGGGCGACCACATCAGACCATTCCTTGGATTCCTGATGGCCGGAGCGATATTGTTCGATACCCTTGTGGAAGTTTTCCTCCCGGCGCTTATCTTCAAGGCGCAGCAGTTCAGCCTGCTCGGGCGGAAGCTGGCTCAGGACTTCTAGGGCTGCTTTCTTCCACTTTGGCTGATACGGCTGTTCAGCAGCAGGCGTTTCAGGAACTTCCTCAGGTTCTTCTGCGGGGGGTTCCTCAGTATCAGGTTCCGGCGAAATCTCTTCTGGCGCCTGCTGATTATCAATTGGTTCCTCAGGCTCGATAATATCTGGCGCATTATCGTCCTCCGGTTGCACCTGATCGGCGCCAGGCCATCCAAGTTGCGCCATGGTGCGCGCAATATCCTCTTCCATCCCGCCAATAACACTGCTCATTTCAACGCTCCTTGGGATTATGCTGCGTTATCAATCGCGCGCTGTTTCTCGGCGCTCATATTGTTGTAGACATTATATGCGGCTTGCTCAACGCCTTTCTCGAATGTCTTATCTGCTTCTGCTGCCCGCTTCTTGGCTTCCTTCTTTTCGGACTCCATTCCTTCCCACGGGCGGCAATTATTGCGCTTCAGGTCTTCACGACGCGCAGATTTGCCCTCGATCCATTTGCCATCGATTGGGGAGGTATATCCCCCGATATCAACCTGAACGGATGGCGCCTCGACTCTGCGAACCATTTTCTGCGAGCAATGAACAGGAGTATCGTCGCGCTGACTAATATGACGGAAAATCGTCTCATAATGGCCACACCCCTGACAAACGCAACCATATATCGGCATTATTCGCTCCCCGAAGCCTGATTAGCAGAACTGATTTGCGCCGCCGCCAACGTGGTGCCCGCACTCAATTCGGCAACCTCAATAGCGCGCGCGTTATTCATCTCAGCAATAATCATCTGCATCTGGTTGCGTGAATCCTCGCGGGCAGCATCCGACTGCGCCTTGAATTCGGCCATCATCATGTCGAATTGCTGCTTTGCAGCGTCGCGCTGAAGCTCCAATTCCTGCTGGTGCGCGTTCTCGCGGGCCTGTACTTCTTGGCGCCATGCTTCGGTTTGCTGCTCCAGTTCAGCGCGCATCTGCTCTGCCTGCATATCAGCCTGCAATTCGGCTTGATGGGCCTGCGCATCGGCCTGAAGCTTCTGCGTGTGCATCTGGACATCTGCCTGAGCCTTGGCCTGAATCTTCTGCATCTCAGCCTGCGCCTTACCTGCATTCGGGTCTGGAGCCGGCTGCGGCGGCTTCATCTGCTCGAACGTGTCTTCCAGGCGATTCCCAAACTTGAACTTGCGGCAGACGGACAGCACGAATTCCTTCGCGGCCTCGAACGGCATAACCCCTTGCTGCACCAGCGGCCAGATCTTCGTGATCGCATCTGTGACAGCGGCGAAACTCGTCGTCATCTGCTCAAGATCTTCCTGCTGCGTCGCCGCAATAGTCGAATCCGTCTCGATGTCGATCTGGTACGTCCGCATCTGGTCAGACTTCAGTACCTCATCAATCTGCTCCCACGTAATGGGCTTGGGCGGCAACTGCGGCGGCGGAGGGGGCTGCTGACCCTGCATCATCGCCATCATGGCCTGTTGCTGGTACTGAGCCTTCATGGGGGCAATCTGCGCTTCGTACTCGGCCTCAGTCGGGTACTTTTCCTGAGTCATCTCGCGCAGAGTCTCGACCTCAAACTTGCGGCCAATTACCTGAGCCTGGAGACGCAGCAGATCGCGGACGTAACGCTGCACATTGCGCTGCATATCCGAGACACGCCCCTTGCCGAATGCAACCTTCAGCGCCTGTGCACCAAGCGTCTCTTGTGCATCCGTAGAGCCGCGCATGATGTCGGAGATGCCAGATAGTTCATAGATCACCATCTTGCATTGCTCACGGGCCTCGTATAGCCCTTGAACAACCTTCATCATCACTTCAATCGGCGCGAACCAAATGAACTTGTCGATCCCACCGGCCTCGCGCAGCATGGCAATGGACTCAGCCGCCGGGATCAGATCGTTATCTTCGCCACGGAAGATTTCAGGCACCTGCGTGCCCATCGCTGGGTCGTAGAGCCCACGAACCTTGATGGCATTGACGATGCGGTTAATCCGGCCTGAGATGCGGTCCAGCTCGTCTGCCTGCTCCTGGTACTGCTCGAACAGGCTCGGGGGCGACTGGATATCGCTATCAACGATGGCAATCAGCGGTTCAGGGCACGGGAAGAAGTTATCGAACCCGTAAGGATCGTCCTCGGTCTTCAGCGGGCCATGACGGTATTCCGTATTGATCCACTTGACCGTGCGCTCGTCCTTGTCCCAGATCTCCCAGACTGTTGCGGTGCGGAATAGCTCAAATGTCTGGTCATCCTGGTACTTCTTCATCTCGTCAGGATGCAGGCCAGAATCAAGGGGCACTTGCTTGCCGATCTCTTCGCCGAAACGGTCAATCAGTTCCGCGCGGGTAAGCTGATGCTTGAAACCCAGCCATGGAATGGAATCCCACGTCTTACCCGGGCCATGCAGGTATTGATCCCACTGCACGTGCTCAATCGGGGCGGATTCCCATTCCAGTTCTTCGAACGACTCCCCTTGCTGGGCCTCATGCTCGAAGTTGACCTCTTCCGATTCCTCACCCGTCTCCTGAATATCGCCAACCTGCACCATATTCGGCACATAGCGGACGCGGGACAAGCCACGTGCGCAAATGAGCATATCCAGCACGTCCATACGGATTTGCCGGTCAAAATTGGTCGTATCGAGGTTGAACGAGATAGCGCGATTCAGGACGCTCGATACACACTTGCCGATAGGATCGGTCTTATCCCAACGGCGGCGGATATCCGGGTTGGGCAGCGTGTTGTAAATCGCGGGGAAGATAATCGAGGTATTGGCGTACAGGCTGTTATAGCTGTTCTTACGCTTGTCTCGGGCGCGGTAACGATCCCAATTCAGCTTGGACTGATCGCGCCATTTTCGGAACTGGCTTTCGGCCAAATTCAGCTCAGTAGCCCAGCGACGGACTTCCCCGCGCGGGCCAGAGCCAAAGTCTTCCGGGCCGGTGGCGCTATTTACAGTAGCGTCAGGTACGTTGTTCACATTAGTTCTCCGCCAATCGTTTCCCGCGCTGTGCTGCGATCAGGTCATTAATAGACTGTTGCAACGGGAATTTGGCCTCAGGCTTGGGCTGCGTCTTGGCCTCTTCCTGGTACGCAACCGCCGCCATTCGCATAGCATCGGCAATATGGCTGGTCCAGTCATGCAGAGGCGATTCCCGGAAACACTTGCGATTATCGTCCCATTCCCGCTGATATTGGGCAAGCGCTTCTAATCCATCCTCGCATTCTAGATCAAAATAGGAACGTTTTAGCATTTCCCGGACAGCCTGAATACCATCCTGCACGGAAAGCGACGGCACTATACGGACCCGGTCCCAGCCGAATGCCTTGGCGAACTGTTCCTCGGTGGATTTTCCGTTGGCGGCGAAAGTCTTGGCTTTGGCGTCGTGGGGTAGAAAGATGTGCCCGGGCTTGGCTCCCCTGTCTCTGTACCAGCCACGAACATAATCAATGTAATGGTCAGCGCCGTAACCGCTAGCAGAATAACAGCCCACGAAATGCACTTCGCCATAAGGGACTTGATAAAACCAGACCGATGTGTCGTCCGTGTGGCCCAAATCCCAAGCAGTATGCACAGGCAAAGCGTGGTCGATATCGACACGGCGATGTCTCCCCTCTGATTTAAGCTTTGTGATCCACGCGCCATAGTAAGACCCGAGAATGGCGGCATCGAACGAGCAGAAATACTCTTGGTCGAACATGGACTGGCCGAAGTCGGGGCCATATTCGTCAATCATCGCCAGCCGTTCTTTCTCTAGAGCCTCAGGCGTGAATACCCCGGTTTGATCGGCTCGTAGAATCTGCGTGAATGCCAAGGGATCTTTCTGCATCGCCTTATACATCTTCTCGGCGTGGTTATGGCCCCGTGGCGTTGTGATGAACATCGCCCAGCCATTATTTTCCAGCAGGATTGGTCGCACATAGGCCCAAGCAGCGGGGTTCGCTAGTGCCCACTCGGAAAAAACCACACCCCCAGGCGATGAACCAACCAGAGTGTTATACCGATCCGAACCGCCCACTTGCCAAGTAGAGCCATTCTTGAAGCCAATGAACATTTCCTGATCGCGCGTTGTCGCCCGAAGCTCATGCGGGAATGCCTCATCGATCCGCCTCCGCCCAGTATGTGGATTAATCGACGCCCAGATAGCCTTTCTAGCGTGCGCAGCTTCAGGGAGCAAATGCCAATAAGCTGCTTTGCGCTCAAAGGCTTTGCAGGCTGTCGTATGTAATGCCAGCTCGTCTTTACCTGCGCGTCGATGGGCAATCAGATTGAGTAGGCGCCCACCATTCTCCATGTAGCGCCATGCGTCCATCTGATAGGGGCGCGGACGCCAACCATGTGCTGGGATACGGATTACTGGCATTTCGTCTTTGTGCGCAGAATGCACACGAAATATGCCAATGCATCTGGGAGAGATGATATGGATATGGCGATCATTGGGTAATCCTCATCGCCGTGCCACCCGGACATTTCCCATTGCCCACGCTTGAGCTTGATGTGCGGCTTAGATTTCACGGTCTGCTCCAGTCACAAGCCACGGATGCAGCGAATACCCGCAGCTCCCACATACACACGCCGATCCAGGCTCGATATCCTTCCCCGTCAGCGTCATGGCGTATTCAGCGCTCATCGGCTGGCCACGGCCCAGCTTGTCCTTGCGGTACAGAAACGCCGGCTGGCCGCATGCGTGCTGGCCGTAATGGTGGAGGATCTCGGTGTAGGTCATTCCCCATCTCCAAGCCGAACAATCTGGACCGTCAGGCCCACGTCACCCGAAAGCTCCTGCTCTACCTTATCTCGCCACTTTTCACGCTGACGATTCTTAAGCCAGAAAATGGCCGCAGTCGTCTCAGGCGGGTAATGCTTGATAATCGGCGTCTCAACGATCTCCCCATTTGCTACTCGGAGATCCAGGTCAGGATGGGAATAACCTAGGGCGCGTTGGTAAAGGCTTTTGGCGACATTTGCGTCGGCTTCGTCCTTTCCACTTTTTATGGCCTCTAAGAATTCGCTGTGCGAACTTTTCCAGTTACTGATTGTTGACACATCAACATCAAAGAACTTGGCTAAGTCGTTGTCAGTAGCCCCCAGAAGACATAGCTTGAATGCCTGCTCTACGTATTCGGGTTTGTACTTAGTTGGCTGTCCGGCAGGCATATTACCCCCGGAGAATGAGAGACTGTTCGCTGTTCGCCTGAGCTTGCGCCATCATGTCCAGAATCGGACGTGTGACATTCATCAGATGCTGAACAGCGGCCGTCAGGGTATGTACCTGAAGCTCAAGGGCGTGAATGCGTGCTTCTTGGGATTTGGCCCGGTCGCGCAATGCGGATTCCGCCATAGCGGCGCCAAGACCTTCTGTGTTATCCATATTTTCCTCCCGAGTTGTCGGTGGTACTGCGGGTACTGCTTAGATTACTTTGCCGCCCAGCTTTACCTTGCCCTTCTTGGGCGCAGGGAGGCCCTTACCCACTCCAGCAGCTTTGGCTGCGTCCATCTTCTCTTTGGTGAAGTTGGAACCAGGCATGGGGTAATCGTTGCAGAACTTCCCGGTTTTCAGATGCGCCAGAACTTGTGCGGTCATTTCCGCTACGTCTTTCGTTGCCATCAGATCCTCGCCTGCGCCTTTTCGATCAGCGCGTTCAGTTGCATAGCCATTTCCGCCAGCGGGATGGATTTTGTCAGGAGGCTATTGACGTCATCGCGCATTTGAGCCCATTCCGCGACGCTCATGGTCATGGTAATGGTCAGTTCGCTGTCGTCTGGCACCTGAATACTGGCTGTTGTTTCCATTTTGGCCTCCAACCTTGATTATATTCGAGTTATAGGCAAAAGAAAGCCCGGTAGTTCCGGGCTTAAGAGGGGGTATTTTGGCCTGTCTTTCCAGGCTGTCACCGGGTTACCGCCTTCCGGTGCCGAAGCTGCGTGTGAGCGCATTCGGCGGTCCACTCGGGAGGATATACCAACTGAGGGGCCGGCGCTGATCTCCGGCACAGGGGTGTAGCAAGCCCCGCAAAGCGCGCACTACTGTAGTTGCGGCGCATCAGCCTGCGCATTCCCTCACGGCTGGCGACTCCCGGAGCTAGTTGCATGTCGCAGTCATGCCTATGCTTAATCCGCGCCCAATCGCCATGCGTGAGGAAATTCCCTCCGGGAGCAACACGGGCCAAGCGGGGAGATTGGGAGGGTCCGCCTGGACTTAACCGTGCTGCTCCCGGAAAGCCCTCGTTTGAGGGATATTCCGGTACCGCGCTGAGTGCCATTTCCTACTTTACTACAATCCGCCCCGATTCGAATAACATGCCAATCGTTTTTCTGTGGGCTTCTTCCCAAATCTCCCGGCGCATCTCCTTGCTGAACGATTTTCCCTGGTCGATTTCCGCGTGGCATTTATGACACAGTGCCGCGATTCGATAATCGTGCGCCTTGATCCCCATGCCTTTAGCGTCCCGCTGCTGGTTCGAATGGGCGGCTACTACCGTACCATCAGATACCGAGCAGCGAGCGCATGGGAAGTCTCTGACGGCCTCCAGAAGAGCTTTGTTGCGGAAGTTCACAGGCCCCGCCACCAGAAGTAGAAAACGACCATCGGCCAGTAGTAGAAGCTCATTTTTCGTCCTCCTTTTGGCGAGCGACATCCTTGACAGCATTGACTGCCTCAATCGTGACCTTGAAATCATCCATGGAATAATGCGTACCGTCGCTCTTCAGCGTAGGGTACTTGTACACCCCGAGAATACCTCGGATGATTGAAATCGTCTTAATCGATTCTTCTCGTTCTCGCTCTAGGCTTTGTTTGCTCCGAACCAGTTCATCTGATGAGCGCGTTGCTGCAAAGGTATTTTTTGCGACGTAGAAGGCGACCCCTACAAGTCCGCCCCCGAATAATCCCAAGAATATCGATGGGACCAACTTGTCAACCACGAGCCACCAGATAAATCCGACCTTTGCCGCCTCACCAAGACCGGCCAACGTCTGCATAACCAGCTTCATTTCTTCCATGTCATCACCCCAGCAGCGCGTGCCACAACCAGAAACCAATCATGAGCGGCATAACGCCAATCATGCACGAGATGGCGAACATGCAGATGATGAGCGCCAGGCTACCGATTCCTTTGAGGATGCCCATCATTTCGCGGCCTCCTTCTTTTCCTTTTCATATGCCGCCTGTACCTCAGCAGCCGCTTTCCCGAGCATTTTAGGAATCGCCGCCGTGAGGACTGCCATGCAGAAGGACATTACGAGGATGCCCACAGTCGAAATAACCCAGAATTTCCAGCCCATTTTCCAATCTCCTTTTGCCTTACTTCTCGGTTGCCTTAGGCATCGAAACTACGTTCTTCGTGATCTCCAGCGCCGCGAGGATGTCCACAAGCTCCGCATGCGTCAGTTTCACGTTTGCCGCTTTCTGGTCACGCGTGGTGCGTAACCATGCCTCTTTATCCATCAACTTATCGATCAGGTCCATTTCCCCTCCCGTTACGGTTTAATCACACGATTGTCGCGCCACCGATCAACCATCTCCCGGTCCATTCGATAGCGCAAATGCACGTGGTCAGAGCACGATACATCCTTGATGTTGCCCGCTGAGTCCGTGTACACGTCCACACTGGGTGTTTGATCGTCCTTGATAGCCTGGACGGTCTTGTGCGCGATCCAGCCTGCTATGCCGCCTGATGCAAGCCCGAAGATCATGCCGATTGCCATGTCATACGCCATCATCCACCTCCCGTTCCTCGCTGACCTCGACCGTGATTGTCTCAGACGGCGTGTGCACTTCTACCTTCTCGAATACCAAGATCCAATCACCGTCGCGCTTTACCCACACATACTTCCCCTTAGGCGTTGGGTATGGCGTGAAATGAACCGGACATGGCCTCAGCGAACCATCGCCAGACGGGCACGTGCATTCCATCTCAATCTCCCGACAAAAGCCAAATGGTGACCAGCACGCCGAGCGCCACGACTGCTACGAAGTAGAGGACCATGGCGTCGGATAGCGTCATTGCTGGAGCGCGCTATCCACAACCGCCAAGGCCACGCACATTCCCGCCCTGACACAACTTTCTGGCGTTCCATCTGGGGGAGGCGCCGGCAGCGTCGCGCCCCCTTTCTGAAGGGTGGACACGATTTCCTCCAGCGCCTGCTTGCGCGAGGCTTGCCAGACCCACCACGCATCGCTTGTTTGCAGATCGGCATAGTCATCCGTATCCGCCCATCTGGCTAGATCGAATCCTTCGCCCTTCGCCCACTTCTCGAACTCTTCGTTCATGCTGGCACCTCGTCGTGTTGTTCGTCGTGGATCGGAACGCCGCTGATCGGGCGGAGGCGCCAATCAGGAACGCATGCGTAGTGCGTAAGCCGGCTACCACCGATTGACATGGGCACATCGACTGGCGTCGGGAAATAGCAGACCCATTCGTAGCTCGTTGCGTTCTGCATAACCCCATCCGGCAGCAGAAAGTCCATTCCTATTGGTGCCGCTTTCAAAACCTGAACGATGCGGCCGGCAAGGGGCGCCTTTGCCCGGCAGATCACCGCCAAGTCCCCCGGTTTGCAATTCATGCTGGCTCCTTCGCGCGAATCCAGCCCTTCCCCGTGGAAACGATCTTGCCGGCTTTGCGCAGCGCCTGTAGCCGACGGTCGCAGACGCGAAATCCATCGCGCACAGAATGGGCTCGGCATTCTTCCGCCACGTCGCGCACATGGATCTCCGAGAAGCGAACCGGATGGCCGCCAATCTTGTTCAGGATCAAGCGATCCAATTTTTCATACTTCGTCATGCTCCCTCTCCCTAGCGTGTAATGGCCTCGATGGCCTGTTCTACATTCTCGACTACTGCCACTTGGCCGCGCCATTCTGCGTGCCACTTAACCTGATCCTCGGTCAGCTTGCGCGCGCTTGGCGGTTTGCTACCATCCTTCACTTCGAGCAGGCTGACGATTCCTCGCCATCCGACCAGCAAATCCGGGCACCCTTGGCCCACAGCGTGAAGCGGCTGGACACTCGCCCCGATCTTCCGAAGAGCCTCTACGATCTCGGCCTGGTTCGCGTCAACCCGCGCTTGGCGGCGCATGCTTCCTCCGTGTGTTATTGGCTTGCTCTTTCTTTGTTGCCCATTTGCAGTTATCAGGCACGTAGTCTCCGAACGGGTCAGTTCTATCAATGGAATGTTCCGGAGATGGTTTCTGACCCATGTCAGCCAAAAAATCAGAAAAACTATTCATCCACCTATCACAAACCCTAACTCCTAAGGCTCCATACCACGCGTAATTATGCGCTCTTGGGTCATTACAACGTTGTTTCATCCCCATCCATGAGTTGTGCTCCGGAGTGCCGTGCATCCCATGCTTGGTTGATCTGGCAGATGTTACTTCTGACGCCAAACATCCACATGATTTTGTTGCGCCGGAGGTAACTGACGGCAGCATTAGTTCCTTAATCGTTCCACATTCGCACCGGCATATCGCTTTGCGCTTCGAATGCTTTGTGCCAGCGGTCACGCTCAGAACAGTCCACCTAAAATGCTTCTCTCCAACCCTAGCATCAACAGGATTTGACTTTATCCCATGCTTTGCCATATGCCTGTTTAGAGTAGCTTTGCTAATCCCCAAAATCACAGATGCCCCATTAAGGCAGCCTGCTTCCTTGAGTGCGGATGCTATGGATTCCGCATCAACCTTGGCCGCTCTACGCATTCGATGGCTCCGAAAACGCGCGTGCGGGCGCGCGAGGATCGCCATCCAATTCGCCAAACTCCAGCCCCAACTTGGCCTCAATCTCACGTGCAAGCCCCTCGACGATACGCAGACGGTTGTACGCGTACTTGCTCAGGTTCTGGAGCGGAAGCGACAATGCCTTGGACGCGTTGGTCAGGCAAGGCGCATCAAAACGTCCAGTGATCTGCTTGCGCAGGTTGTAGCTGCGGCGCTTGTAGACCGCATCCATGTGGCCTACTGCGGATTCGGTGCGCGGGTAGTCTTTCATTGCTCATCCTCATCGATGGCATCCGTTATCTCGTCGCCGTAGTCCTTCTGGCTGTGCGATAACGCCGGAGCACTCGCGTACTGCTTTGCCATCGTCACTTGCAGAACAGGAGTATTCGATCCCTTAAGCATCACCATCTGCGCTTTTTCAGGCTGGCCCAAGAGCAGCGGCGGGGCAATCTGGAAACCATTTTTGGCGTTCTGCGACTCCGCAATCCCGATCATGACCGGGGGATACTCAGGCGTCTCATTGCGCATCTTGTAGCCGCGATACCGATTCACGAACTCATTGCGAATGAACGGCCATTCGTCCTCAGTCTTCGTCCCTAGCGACACCCAGCCGCCCATTTCGATGATAACTCGGTGGATGATCGGGTCGTCAAACGCGACTGAGGCGTAAGTCCCAACTGACCGCACAGCCTTGTCCACCTTCGTCCAGGCTACCAACGCGGAATCCTGCGTCGAGCCTTGGAGCATCTTCACGATGTCGGCAGGCTTCGGCATGAACTGCCCGTTGTCCGGGTTCACACAGTGCTTGCTGAACGCCTCAGACACAGCAGCGAAATCAAAAGGCGTCATGGCCGACCACCAGACCTTGGCCGCGAACTGGGAAAAATCCTGACGGTAGAAGGCATACACGTCGCCCAGCAACGTCTGGAATTTCGGGAATTCGTTCTGGTTCATGCTCCTGCCTCCCTCATAAAGTCTTCGGAAACCTGCAATGCGATCTGTCGGTTACGGGCCTCCAGCGCCTCCTGCTTGTTCATCGGCAGGACTTGCCCAACAACTCGATTCGGTCCCTGTCGCTCATTGCGCACCCAATTTCTCCAAGTAGCCGACCAGTCCAGCTTCGCCCCATCCTTGCCTGCCTTGCCGATCCAGTAGTCACGGAATCTGCATCCAACATCGAAAGGCACTAAGTCTGGTCGCTCCGTCTGGCAGAAAGCAATTTGCCCCGCGTCGGGTTCCCAGTCAGCAGGCAAGCGCGTAGCGCGAGCACTACTCTTTTTCTTTTCTTCTTTCTTCTCTTCTCTTCTCTTCTCTTCTCTAGTCCCATCTGTGTCCGTCTCTTCTGCGGACAGATTGCGGACAGATTGAGGACTCTTTCTGGAATCTCGCTTCCTCTTTTGATCCTCTCCACGCCGCTTGGCGGACTGGCCGTTATGGTCCGCAAACTCAGGCAGCGTAAGGGTTTCAGCCCCGTCATACGACAGCCAACCTACCTTAATCATGGCGTCTGCAAACCCCCCCCACCCGATCACATGGTCAAGGGTTTCAGGTGTGTACCCGAACAGAACGCCGTCTTCGCTGTGTTGGTCGAAAACGCTCCAAACCGCATGCAGTCCGCCAATTGCGCGAAACTTGTCCGACTTTGTAGCGGACAGAATGCGGACAATTTTCGGATGGGTTTGCAGTTCGCAGCGCATCTTGATCCAGTCCCCGGCCATGGCGCTATTCCTTTACTTCGTCGTCCCGATCTTGGGACTCAGCGGAAAGCGCCTTTGCCACAGCCGCCGCTTGAGTCGGCGTAAGCATGATTAGATGCGGAGCATTCCCACAGGGGTCCGGCTGCCCGATGCAGATATAGCCATCGTCATCCGTATAGACAGACGTTTCGTAGGCGGACATGAGTTTCACAGTTCACCCCCCAAAATCCGAGCGAATTCCTCCGCCAAAATTGCTTGGCAGATTACGTGCTCGTCAGAGGTGGAAATGGCAGACGTCAGCGGATCGCTGTTGTCAGTGGATGCGCCGGAGTTGGCGCTTGTGGCAGATTGCTCGCTGGCAGGCGAGGCTTCTTTGATAGACATGCTGCACCTTTCGTTGACCCAGGCGCTTGAGGCGGGACTCAGGAGCTAGTGGAAGCTCCCCGAGACTAGGAGTGCCGTGTTGGCGGTTACTCCTAAGCCCCTACTCAAGCACTCTCGTTTATACCCGTTTCGGCTTCCACACCTATCCGGGGCTGGCATCGATAGTTACAGATATGCAACCGATGCTAGCTCCCAGTGTAGGTGTTTTCTGACAAGAAGTGAACTATGGAAACCCTAAATTCCGCACATGAAACTTTTTGCAACAGTCCTTGGCGGTACGCTTGACATGCGTAAACGGTGCGAAGTAATCACTTGCTTAACGCTTTCATAGCCTTCTTAAGTTGGCTGATCGTTCGTCGGCGCGGCACTTGATCTGGGTTGTTGACCAAATTCGTCAACGTCCTAGCCGTCAAGCCAGACTTCTTAGTGATCGCAGCCCAGGTTCCCTTTTGGTCGATGAGCCATGCTCGGATCTCTTCCACTTCCTGCTCGTTTTTGTGCATCACGGATCTCCAAAGTAAGACAGGTTCGATTCTAGCACATGGATAGGAAACTTGCGCGGAAACTTTCTTGCGCAAATTGCTTGCACTTCTGGATTGCTGGCACTATGATTCAGCCATCGACAACGCAACACGCAAGGGGAAACGAAATGGCACGCAAACCGAACCCGCGAAAAGTTCGCCGCTACCACGGTCTGGGTGTCTACCAGAACGGCGACCCTGACACTTACATTGCAGACTACATGGGGCGTCAATTCCTTTTCTTGCGCAACGGCAAAGGTTGGACGGTGGACGGCCGTTTCTTCCATAAGCTGGCTGACGCCGCCGAACACGTGGTGTTGACTGCCTGACCACAATCCGCCCGCTACGGCGGGCACCAATACAACGGGAGCAGACATGGACAAGTACGACGCGGAAGAGCGCATTGATAGCGATCTGCGAGCTGGGGCAATTTCTGAATACGTGGACGGGGAGACGGCGCTTGAAGTGCTCGGCGATTTGCTGGTGCTGTTCAATAAGCCAGCGGCGATTGACGCGAATCTGATCGAGCATCTTCGCGCCGTGAATTTGGCGATCTCTGGCCGGCTGTCTGCTTTCTGCGACAAGATCATCGCGGACAACATCGAGCACGTGATTGCGGCTGATGACGAAGAGCGGCGGGATTCGCGCTCTACCTACTTCGAGATGGTTTCTGACAAGGTGCACTGATGGGAACGAAACATACGCCGGGACCGTGGGCTGCGCTTCCCGAGGAGTGCGACCGGGCCTACATCCGAATTCGCGGCCAAAAGCTCGGCTGCCGCTACAAGGTCGCGAACGTCCTGACGCTCGTATATGAAGGCGTCCACGAACGCGAGGCCGAGGAGACGCGAGCCAACGCCCGCCTGATCGCCGCCTCGCCTGAATTGCTGGAGGCGCTGGAATTGTGCGCAGCCGCGCTACCTGCTTATTCCGAAGAAGCCAAAGCGGCCCGCGCCGCAATCGCCAAAGCCACCGGAGAGCAATCGTGAACTGGCGCGACTTCTTCAAGAGCTTCGGCGAGTCGTATCTCCACCCGCGCTATGGCGCAGAGGTATGCGGCTCCATGACCATCGAGCAACTCTACCAAGCGTTCCGCGCCCGCATGCAGGACGAGGACAAGGATGATCTGAAATGACTGCAAGCGAATGCGCTATCCGTCAGGCGATGCGGGAGAACATCTTCACGTCCTCGCTCCAGCCTGAAACGGTGGCTGAAGTTGAGCGTGTATTGCAACGTGTGCGTGAGATTGACCATCTTGCATTGACATCTGGTGACCTTGACGCCATCCGCGCGCTCGGGGCTCTGCAATGGGCCGTATTTGCCGCACTGACATCAATCCAGGCTGACCGTAAGGTGCATGCCGAATTTGGAGTAAAGGTATGAGATATAGCCATTTGCGCACCCCTCGCACCCGAGAAGAGGCTTACGGATATTTCGCTACCTTCCAGCCCGAGCACAAGAAAGAGTCACGCTGGTGGTGGCTTGCGGCGGCTGTCGTAATGGTCGCTATCGTTTGGATGATGCTTTGGAGGGCCTAATGTGGACCCGCATCAATACTGGCAGCAGTTAGGTCAACAGCAAGCACAGCAGGAACTAGACGAAGCGCTAGCCTGGTACGAAGAACAATGGACGAGGGTAAAAAATGAAGATGATTGCAGCGGCATTTGTGAAGGCGCAGAAAGAGTTTGCACCGGCGCTGAAGGCCAAGACGAACCCGCATTTCAAGTCGCAGTATGTGGATCTTGCCGGGTGCGTGGAGGCGGTCATTGACGCGCTGAACACCAACGGAATCGCGCTGATGCAGCCTACGCATGAATGCGAATCTGGCGTGTTGGTCGAGACTCTTTTTGTGCATGAGTCAGGAGAGATGCTATCTGGCGGGAAGCTCCATGTTCCGGCTCAGAAACAGGATGCGCAAGGGTATGGTTCGGCGCTTACTTATGCCCGTCGCTATGGCTTGATGGCTGCTTGTGGGATCGCTCCTGAGGACGATGACGGAAATGCAGCGACTAAGGCTGGCCCTCCCATCAAAAAGGATCTGTCGCGAAAGAAAGAAGCCGCTGGCGTGAATATGGATGATGCCACTATTGCCCTGAAGGAAGCACAGAACCTCGATGATCTTCAGAGAATTTTCGGTGACCTGTACACGGCAGCCACGCCTGAGCAAAAAACGTCTCTCAAGACCACATATGACGCTGCTAAGGCAGCATTCGCAGGAGAGTAAGTATGGCATTCGAGAATAAACCTGGACAAGGCGCGATGTTTGTCAACGATCAGAAAGAGAAAGACACACATCCAGATTATCGAGGGCAGATCAAGTTGCCGGATGGAACCGACTGCTGGATTTCTGGCTGGCTCAAGGAGGGCAGCAAGGGCGATTTCATCAGCATCAGCGTGAAGCCAAAAGACCAGCAAAGTGCGCCGAAGAGTGGCTTTCCGAAGGCTAGGGAAAAACAGCCAGAAGCCAACTTTCCTGACGACGATATCCCATTCTAAAGAGATAGACCATGCAAGATACCCCGATGGAAACCTTGCTGGCCCGTGGGCAGTACGCCACGGTGAGGGCAGAACACAAGCATCTGATGGCTAGATTCACCAACGGATGCGAGATGGTTAGAAGCGGGATAGCCTATACGCTTAAGTCTCTTCAAGACGATTCCCTAGACCGTTCCGCATTCTCTGACATGAAGGAAGCCATTGATGAGTTGGCGGAGTTGGCCACGTCAATCCAGGAGCTATCCCTCGAATTGAAAGCGCTTAAGGTAGAAGCATGGCGTTGAGCGAAGAGGCAGAAATTAACATCTTCCGGGCGCTGGATTTCCTTAGGGATACAGCGCCAGCTTTTGCCAAAGCCAAGGCGCAGCGCGTCTATCTGGAATCCTTCCTGAAGGCAAAACGCGCCATCCTTATGAAGCAGGTAGAGGCGACATATCCAAGCGCGGCGGCGCAGGAAAGGGAGGCCATGGCGCATCCCGACTACTTAGATCTACTTGACGCGCTGAGGATCGCCACGGAGGAAGAGGAAAAGCTGGGATGGATGATGAAGGCAGCTCAGGCTAAGTGTTCTGTATGGCAAACGCTGGAAGCTACAAAGCGGATGGAAATGAAAGTTGTATAGGGGGTCAGCATGGAAGACATCGTGAATCGGCTGGAGTCGGCAAACGAGTTTTGCGAGTCGATGGAGGCGAGGCAGCTAAGGAAGGACGCAGCGGAGGAAATTCGCAGGCTGCGCAGGGAAGTGGAAGCACTGAAGGGAGACGAGAAATGATGACTGACGAAGAGCGCAAAGCAAAATACCTGGCGCGCAAAGCCGCAAAGCCGCAAAAGATCCCGGCCATCCCTAGCCACATGAGGCTGAAGCGCGAAAACATGAACCGTATCGTGAGCCTGATTGAGCAGATGGGATCGGCAACATGTCGGCAATTGTCAGCGATCATCGGGCCGGATCGGCACGGTACTGTGCGCGGATGGGTGGCTGACCTTCACTGTGACCAGCGCATCTACATTGCAGGATGGGTAAGGCAGGAAGGCGGCTGCAAGAAGCGCGTTCCGTGCTATCGCGTCGGTAATGAACCAGATACGCCGAACAACCCCATGACCGAAGAGCCGGCCAAGATCGCAAAGAACGATCCCGAATATCTGTCACGCGCCGAGGTCGAGCGCAAGCATGAACGGTGGCTCAAAGAGTGGCGCCCGCACGTTGATCCGGCTGCTGCGTGGATGATGAATCCTGTTGCTTGACATATGTCGGCACATGGCATATGATTCAGCCATCGACAACGCAACACGCAAGGGGAACGAAATGACCTACCAAATCCGTGAAAAGATTGCCTACAGCAAGATTGGCAAAATGGTTGCAACGATTGTTCGCGATCACTTCTTCCCGGGCAGTCGTGCACATTGGGTTCAACAAGCAATCGCAGATTGGAACTTTGCAGGCCTAAAGTAAATAACCCAGCCCGCTACGGCGGGCACCAATATGACAAAGACGCAGCTAGCTCTAGATATGATGCGCTCGAATCCAGGCATGACGGCGTATGCGGCGGCTAAGGCTGTCGGCATGAGTCAGTCAGTGCTTACCCGAGCAATCAAAGCCAGAAACGACAAGACCAAGAAGCGCTGCCCCACGTGCGGGCACATCGTAAAGGACGC
>Ga0247829_10000015_pt1 | contig 40223 bp, 55 predicted proteins | sample 12C_Control_Day4_FD_207765 | JGI IMG/M metagenome (GOLD analysis project Ga0247829, IMG submission 207765) | Soil microbial communities from agricultural site in Penn Yan, New York, United States - 12C_Control_Day4 | ecosystem: Environmental > Terrestrial > Soil > Agricultural land | place... | reverse complement strand
GCGGTGGGGTCGAACGGGGGTGGGGTGGTGTCGCTGAACTGCGCGATGCGAGTCAGGATCGCACGGTCCACGGCACGCATGCCGGGGCGGGTGATCTTCACCGGTTCCTCCATGAGGCTCGGTTGCGGATGGTTGTCTGCACATCCGGACCGGCTCACAGCTCAGCGTCCGTACACCGTCAGGGTAGCACCAGGCTTGACTCCCAGCTCAGGTGTCCATATGCTGTCCATATAAAGGCTGTGAACGAAGGAGCAAGAATGTCTGTGAAGCAGTCGTGGAAGGGGATCCTGAGGGGTTCCGTGATGGACGCCGAGCACACGTACAGTGACGACGGCACTCTCACCGGTTTCCGCTACGTGGTGGCCGTGGTGACCGAAGTGCAGGACGACGACCGGCCGAAGGACAACGGCCGGCGGGTCTGGTCCCCCATGACGTCCGATGTGGCCCGCCAGCGCGCTGCGGAACTGATCGAAGCCGCAGACCGGGCCGACGAAGCGAACGCCCACCTCTGACCCCGGAACACAGACGGAGGACACCATGGACGAATGCGGGCGCGTTATCAGTGACTCTGCTCTCCTCGATCAGGAAGCCAGAGGCGCCACGTGTGTGAGGAATGCCGGTCACCTGGGGCGGCACAGGAACCGCAAGACGGCTCCTCGCGCCTATCAGACGGTCCCTGGCATGTACGTGTGGGGGGACAACGAGTGCTGTCAGACCACTAGCTGACCCCGGAACACGTCTCAGCCCCCGCTCGCGCGTAGAGAGCGGGGGCTGAGACGTGGATGCCCTGCACTTGGGCACTGCCCATGCTACGCCCTGGGTTCCGCCTTGACCGAACCCCCGCCGTTCTTCGCGAGCCAGATGCGGGCCTCCGCGTTCGTGGCGAACGTCTGCGATGTACCGGCCCGGGTCTTGGCCACGTAGTTCACCTTGCCGGCCTTGTTGCCACAGTTGCAGCCCATGGTCTAGACCTTTCGGTTGGCCCACGCCCACCGGGCGCGCGCGTCGTCCGGCGATGTTTCACGTGAAACATCGCCCTCCCCCAGGGTAGGTGGATCCACCTTGAACTGCCCGATCAGCGTCGCCTGGCCGCGCTGCAGGGAGAAGTGGACCCTGCGCAGGACCGGGAACCCGGGGGTGTTCACCGCGCACACGGCGACCAGTTCGAGCGCCCCGCCCGTGCGGCGCCAGTCCCCGGACACGTCCAGGTCGGCCAGCTGCTGGACCTTGGACCGGTCGGCGTACGGGGGGATCCATCCGGACACCCAGATACCAAACTCGTCCTCTCCCGCCATGACCCGGGCGACAGCCGACCCCACGTCGTCGTAGTGGGCCATCGCCGGAACGACGCCCAGTGACGGATCGGCGTGTCCGCCTCCCACCGTGAGCACGCCGACCGGTACCGACTCGCCGGTGGCGGTCGGCTGCTCCTGCCTCAGGAAGTGCGCGTATCCGGACGGGGAGGACGGCGCCGTGGTGCAGCCGGGCAGGCCGATGTGGCACGTGCCCCAGGTCGCCATGTACCCGTACACGCGGTCCCCGTCGACGGTCACCGGGACCACGTCCGTGGGGCGGGTGAAGTACTCCAGCGGAGGGAGCGATGTTTCACGTGAAACATCGCCGCTCGCGCGCAGCGCGTAGGCACCTGCCCACTCCATGTCCACCGGCGATGTTTCACGTGAAACATCGGGCGCCGGCACGGGCGCCAGGCTGATGGACACGTCCGCGAACGAGGGGATGGCGACCAGCGTGGCCCCCGCGATCCGGGCGCTGGTGATGACGACCCGTTCCGAGTCGTCCACCACGTAGGTCAGGTCGTCCAGATCCATGGAGGGTCCGATCACGCCTGCGTCTACGAGCTGTTCCGCCTCCCACGCTTCCATGACGTCCAGCATGTGACCGGTCGCCGTGACCATGTCCTGGTGGAACTCCATGGTTTCGATGCGGCCGACGACCACGGCGCCGTCGTGCCCAGCGCTGCTCTGCCTCTGCCACGACAGAGGGAGCGGCAGATCCCGGGAAGTCAGACCGCCGGGGGAGATGATCCGGCCGTCACCGGTCGGGATGCCCAACCGCCCCAGCACGGTCGTGAATGGTCGTCCCATCGGGGCGTCCTCTCAGGTAGATGTTTCACGTGAAACATGGTGCGAGCGTCGCGTGAGCCGGGCCAGGCGCTCGTACTTCTGTTCGGTTGTGTGCCCGTCCCACGGTCGGTCAGTCGGCTTTGTTCTCCGTACCAGATTGAACAGACCCTGATCATCCGGGGCCACGTGCCAGGACATCTGTCCCTCGGTCGTCTCGATGACCACCACGGCCCATTCGGGTTCGGACGGGTCCGTGAAGCCGATGTGGGACGGGTACTGCGCCGCCAGATGGGCGACCAGACGGGCCCGCTCCCGGTATACGTCGTCTGTCATGGGTCCTGCCTGTCAGTCCAGTCGATGGGGTCACCCAGAGTGACGGGCAGGAACGTACAGCGACACTGGATCACTTCCTGCGCAGGGCCCCTGGGGTCTCCCGGGTACATGAGCGAGGAACCGCCCACCATGAACGGTGACGTGAGCAGCGTGCGCTGTGCGTCGGCCTCCCGGTGCGTGGGCCGGGTGCGCTTGTCGTCCGTGGCCAGCCACACCTTGAACGGCGCCGGATCCTGGCGCGTGGCCGCATCGCGCACGGCGCCGGCGAACGCTCCGGCGTTGACGGCCGCCATGGTTTCGGTGCGCGCGACCACCGTGGCCCGGTTCGGCCAGTACTCCGACCCGGTGGACGTCAGCACCACCTGCACCCGGTCCCGGATGGCGGGGACCGACTCCCCGAGCGCCACGCCCGTCTCTATCTCCCGGACGATCAGCGCGTACGTCTCGTCCGGCAGCCGCACGAGCCGGTTGCCGACCTCGTTCAGGTACCTGGCCGCCTCCGGGTCCGTCACCGACCGGTCGTCACTGTCGCCCGTCACGCGGGCGCGCACGCGCGAGAACAGGTCACCGGCGACCGGTACTACCTCGGAGCGCATGAGCTCGCCCCAGTACGCGCGGTTCTGGTCCACGTTCTGCGGCTGCGCCGCGGAGTCCGGAGGCAGCACCTGGCCGCGCGTACGGTCCATCCAGCGGGTCAGGGACCCGAACCACGCCCGCCGCATCGCGGCCTCACCCCGCCGGATGAAGGCGCTGGCGCGCAGCCGGGCCGGCTCCATGTCCTCCGGGGGCGTGGTCACTTCATCTCCAGGTACCCGCGCAGAACCTCACGGTCGTGGGGCGCTCGCATACGCAGGCGCCCGGTGACGTACCCCTTGATCTGCGCCCGGAACAGGTCCGGGTCCCGGTTGAAGGCTCCTGCCACGCGGTCCGTGAAGACGAACGACCCCTCCAGCAGCCGTCCCGGATCGTCCCCCACCGGGATCACGGTGTGGAGCTCGTGGCGTGGCGTGTCCTTGAACTGGCCCCGGTACGCCGGCGTGAGCAGCCGGCCACCCGCGCGCGAGAGAGCGTCGAACACGACCAGCTCCGCCGCAGCCGTCAGGCCCGCGTCATCGGACTCCGGCGCGGTGCCGGGCCGCGCCGGGAGCCCCCGGCCGCCGGGCTCCGGATCGCTGCTCCCGGGCTCGAGAGCGTTCGAGGGGTCCACGGCCGCTCCGGCCGCCACGCCTGCGGCCTCCGGAGCGATGACCAGGCCGAAGAGCTTGAGGGCGATCTCCTCCTGCGCGGCCAGGGTCGGGGCGACGCTCACGGCGGCCGCCAGCCTGCGCAGGAAGATCTCCTGGTCGTCGGGGATGGCGTCGTCCGGCACGCCGAACTCCGAGCGCATGTAGTCGTCGCTGACCAGCAGGTTCTCGTACAGGTACTTCAGGTCTTCCTTGTCGTCGGGGCGGGAGACGACTTCGGTCACGTCCCAGTTCAGGACGAACCTGTCCGGGTTCTCCTCGCCCATCGAGCGCAGCGCGCCCCGGAAGTACTCCGTGGTGAGCGCCATGCCGAACCGCAGGAGGAAGGGCTCGAGATGGATCTTGTAGGTGGTTTCCTCCACCTGCCACGCCGACCAGTGGTTGGCTTCCGCCATCCGTGACATGGCGATCTCTGCCGACATGTCGAGAGACCGGCCGAGCCGTACGAAGTTTTCCTCCCGAAGCTTCGGTACCTCACTGTCCAGCGTGGTGGACAGGTCCACGTGGCCCTCGGCGAGAGCGGCGATGTACTCGCCCGGCACCTGCACCATGATCGGTACGTGGGCGGCCGCCGTACCGGGGTCGGACAGGCTCGCCACGCTGGCGTCGTACAGCAGCTTCATCAGGCTGGCCGCATCCGCCTGTTCTCCTTCGGCCACCGGGAAGTCGACTTCCTGGGGGATGAAGAACATGCCGTTGCCCGCCAGCCGGGAGTCGAGCCGGCTGGCGATCGACTGGCTGGCCTTTTCGATCTCCGCGCAGATGGGTACCGCCGCACGCATCGCGGAGTCGGCGTGCGTCTGCTCGTCCGGGTGCGCGCGCCACACGCGGATGAGCCGGTCCTGTGACCTGAGCGGGGTCCAGACACCCGTCATCGGGTCCTTGTACTGCCACGACCCGCCCCGCTCGCGCAGGGACCGCCGGCTGAGTGCCTCCCACCGGTCCTTGAGACCGGCACCCCGGGGAGAGATCAAGATGTACGTCTCCCCTCCCACCTGCCACTGGACGGCCACCAGGGTCAGGATCCGGGGCAGGTTCTCGGGCCCGCCCAGCACCGCCTGTGCGGCAGCCTGTGCCCGCGCGTCCTCCGTCGGCCCCGTGATCTGGCCCGTCTCCGGGTCCGTCTCGGCCGCATAGAGCACGGCCCGTGACAGGGCATTCGCGAGCCAGTTGAACGCGAACTTCAGCTCGCCGATGGCGTCGTAGAAATACCAGGCCCGGTCCTGCCATCCGGTGTCGCCACTGGACGCGTTCCAGGCCTGGCGCCCTTCCTTGCCCGCCAGGGGCATGGCTGCGGCCACCACCGCCTGCGGCCGTGGTGCGGGGGTGTGCTCCCGTCGCAGGCTGAATGCGCCCATCAGTCACCTGCCTTTGTCGCCAGGAAGCCTGCCGCGTAGCTGGCGGACAGGGCTGCGGTAACGGTCATGAATGCGATGGTCTCACCCCAGGCGTACCATGCGCCCGCTACAGCGCCCCCGACGTACACGGAGGCGCACCAGTCGCACACCAGCAGGTACGCCAGCTTGTTCCAGAAGACACCCTCCCGGGCCGTGAGCCAGCGCACGAGCCACTCACGCGGGGGCTGGGTCAGGACGTCGGAGGTCACGAGCCTGGTGAGCCGGGCCGTGGCCAGGGTGATGAGCAGAAGAGAGACGACGCTCATGCGCCACGCCCCATTCGTTGCAGTAGCGGATGGCCCCGGCCGGCCGCACGGCCGACTCCGGCCGCGTGGGGGGAGGCCACGGCACCCGCAGCCCTCTCCCGCCTCAGGAAGAAGGTGATGCCGTGCACCAGCGCGTCGACGCGGTCCGGCGACTCGTGCGGTTTCTCGTTCGGGTCCCAGGTGGTGAGCTGGTCCTCGAGCTCCGGGAACTGGCCCACGTGGAAGACGCGCGCCTGTTCGTAGCGCATGGCGACGGGCTGCGCGCGCAGCACCTTGCCGTGCTGTGCGGTGACCTTGCGCAGGTACCGGAACGGGTTGGGGATCACTGCCCCGTCGGCGTCGAACGGGGAGATCAGGTCTTCCCCGTTCTCGGCGGCGGCCCGTGCCTCCTCCGTGTGCAGCATCCGGCGCTGCTCCGTGTCCAGGTCATGGTGGTCGGCGTAAGCGTCTATGAGACCGTCCCGCAGCCACTGTTTGCCGAAGTTGTCTTCGTACACCAGGAAGTCGGCGCCGTGGTCGTAGAAAGCCTGCCATGCCGTGAGACCCGTCTGCCGGGCGCTGAGCTGTCCGGACAGGTCCGCGAGCACGTACGCGTTCCGGTCGGCCGTCCCCCGGCCCACCACCACCACGCCTGCTTCGTCACCGGTGCCTGTGCCCGCGGGGTCCACCGCCACCACCTTGAGATCGGTGTCCGGTGCCTGGTCCACGTGGCGGATGTCCTTGCGCCGGACCAGCGCGCCGGGGAGGTCTTCCAGGATCTCCGCGTCCAGCTCCTGGCGCCCCAGCGTGGTGCCGGCGTACCGGTCCAGCACCGTCCGGGTGAAGGTCGGGGACAGGTTGTGCACGTTGGCGTACGTGGACCCGGTGACCAGGCGGCCACGCTCGTGCTTGGCCAGTTCCTTGATCAGCTTCAGCGGCCGGGGCGTGGTGGTGGAACACACCTGCGGGTGCTCGCCCAGGCGCAGGCCCATCAGCAGCATGTCCCACGCGTAGTCGATATAGCGCCAGGCGGCCAGCTCGTCGCACCAGGCGTAGTGGTGCTGGGGGCCGCGCAGGCGCTCCGGTTCGTCGGCCGAGTAACAGAACTGCATCGCCCCGTTGGGGTACACCAGGCGCCGCTTGCTGGGCTGGTACGTGGGCCGGAACCCCATGCGCGCGCAGGCCAGGATGCCGCTCTCGCCCTCCACCATGATGTCCCGGACGTCGGCCGCCGTGGCACCGACCAGCGCACCGCGTTCCTGGTCCCTGGCCTTGCGCAGCGCCCACTCAGCTCCCGTGCGCGTCTTGCCGAACCCGCGGCCGGCGAAGAGGTTCCAGTAGTCCCACTCGTCGTCGGCCGGGGCCCGCTGGTCGGAGCGTGCGTGGGGGTTGCGGCGGCCCGGGTGCGGGAGCCCGTCGCAGTCCGGGATGTCGCAGAGCCACGGGCCCTTGCCCGACGTCCGTTCCTGCGACAGGGCTTCCAGACCGGACAGCAGTTCGGCCAGCTGCTCTTCGGGCCAGTTCTGCCACCCCGGCGGGAGGACCGGGGCGGAGCTCATTCGTCGCCTGCCAGCCGTGCCAGCAGCGCACCGATCTGTTCTTTGATCTCTTCACGTGCCGTGTTCATCGGCTTGGACAGGTCGGTTGCGAACGAGTGGCTGCGGTGTGCGGCCGCCTGCGCCGTGGACCAGCGGATCGTGGGATCCTCGCCCTCCGGCATCAGGTCCAGGTTCCGGCTGAGGCGCTCCATCAGCTTGGTCGCCAGGTCGTTGTGCTGCCGGGCGATCTCCTGCGCCATGTCCTCGTACGCGGTCTGCACCGCACGGGCGGGCATCGAATCCCACGACGCGGAACGGGACTGCCATGCGTGCTGGGTCGACAGCCGTCGGATATACTGGGCAGATTTTGATACCTGATCGGCTACTTTCTGTAGTGTCCGATCCTGTCCCATGTCCAGAAACACCCGAAAAAGAGCGTATGCCTTGCTGGTTTCGCCCGGCTGACGGTCCCATGGGCGCAGATCGTCCGTTGTTTCGGTCACTCTGTGTCACCCCCTCCCGAGCGCCGACACCAGGGAGATGACGACGCCCGCAACGCCCATGATGCCCCCGATGGTCGGGAGCGGGAACCTGCGCTCTTCCAGGGCTGTCACGCGCTGTTCCACGTCCAGGATGTCGGACGCGTTGCGCGACTCCTTCGTGGCCAGGACGTTGATGTCCCCGCGCAGCGTGGCCACGCCCGTGTTCAGGTCACCGGCGAGTCTCTCGACCGCCACCGCCAGCCGGTGGAGGTCCGTGCCCACTTCGGGGCTCACGACCCGAACACCTTCGCTTCCAGCCGGGCCAGGCGCTGTTCCACGGTGAGCGGCGCAGGAGCCGGGGGCGTGGTCGTCTGCGACGGGGACCAGGATGCGGCGTGCTTGAGGCGCTCGGCCACGTCGGACCGGAACAGGCTGCCGGTGAACTGGAACCGTCCGCGGGTGCCGTATCCGGCGACCGGCCCCCTGGGGTCCGGCTTGCCCTCCACGGACGTCTCTTTGTGCATGCCGACGGAATCCGGCTTCCAGCCGTGGTGGCGGCACACGGCAGCGGCGATGCGGACGTACGCGTCGTACTGGACCTCGGGCCAGACGTCGTCACCGTCGCCCAGGTTCTCCGCCTCCACCCCGTAGGCGACATCGTTCCCGTCGATGGTTCCCGACGACTTCAGCGGCGCCGGGTGCAGGCTCTTCTCGTCCCGGAAGCTGACGTACGCGTTCAGCGCCATGGTGCCGGCGTGGTTGGCCCGGCCCTTGCTGCACATGGTCGCCAGGCCCGACTTGGCCAGATGGATCTGTGCGAGCGGTCCGGGCAGGCCCGGCACACCGTTCTTGGCCACGGTGTCCAGGGAGTTCCGGCCGGCGGTGTGGTGGCACAGGAGCATGTGCACGGGGCCGAAGTCCTTGCCCGTCTCGTCGTCGCGATCGCGCGTGCGCCAGCCCGGGTACTCGGCCGTCTTCACCCCCTCGGCCTTGAGGATCTTCAGCCACTGGTCAGCGGTGAGCGGAGCAGCCATGGTGTTCCCCTTCGTCTGTCGTCCGGCACAGAATACGGCAACGCCCCCCGGGAAGATCCCGAAGGGCGTTGTGAATGCACCGCCGTGGCGCAGGAGGAAGTCTACGACTCGTCCTCGTCGTCCCAGGGCCAGTGGTCCCCGTCGAACGGCTTCGTGGTCCCGGATCCGCCGTCGTCGTCCCCGTCGCCGTTCTTGCCGTGCTCATCGCTCACCGCGCGTGCCTCCGCCGGTAGTGGGTCTCGTACCGGGACCGGCGCCAGAACCCGCGCCAGCACACCGGGCATTCCTTGATCAGCAGTCCGTACCGGGGCTCGGGCACCCGGGGTCCGTCCACGTCAGATCCCCCAGCAGTTGGAGCACCTGCGGGCGTCAGGCGGCAGCGGGGCGCCGCACCGCGGGCAGTTCACGCACCCTCCGGGTACATGTCCAGGACGACGCATCCGTCCACCTCGGTCGCGGCCGGATCCAGGCCGCCGCCCCGCCGGCCCCGGGGCAGCCACGGGACGAAGTCGAACGGACCCTCCCCGGTCAGCAGCCGGTAGGACGTCGTCGCCTTGCGGGCCCCGGCACCCGGGATCCGGCACGCGGCGACCGGGAAGCCACCGGCCCGGTGCGCGATCCGGTACAGCTCCCGGCGCTCCGCCGGGGACGGGATCTTGAACGGCTTGCCGTACACGCCCAGCTTCACCTGGATGAACAGGACCTCGTTGTCGTGGACCGCCACCAGGTCGGCCGCACCCTTGGACGCTGCGGAGCGCACCACGTCGTATCCGGCGTCCCCCAGTTCGTCCCCCACCTGGTTCTCGGCCCTGGTTCCGCGCCTGCCCTGGGCGACCATCAGTCCTCACCCCTCAGGATGCTCATCGCGTGGCCGTGGCCTTCCCAGCTGTCGACGCCGGCGGCTTCCATCGCGCGCAGCATGTCCCGGTCCTCCCGCAGGGAGGCCAGCTCTTCGAGCGTCATCGGGACCAGTGTCAGCGTGCCGCTGATCTCCGGGTCACGGACCTGGAGACTTTCCAGCGCGCCGTCCTGGGTGGTCACCTCGGCCCGGTACCGGCCGTCCCAGTTCACGGCTTCCGCCACGGCTTCCGCGATCGCCCGGGCGCCCATCAGGGGTACCCCACAACGGTTCCGGCCGGCGGCTCGTCCGGGCTGACGTCGTCGCCGGATGCCTCCGGGTCCGGGTCGGACGCCACGGACAGCACCGCGAGCCGGGCCATCTGCCCGCCCTGGTCCTGGATCCCCGCGCCGAACGCCCCGGACAGGGCCTGGACCAGCTCTTCGTCCGTACGCGGGTCGTCAGCCGGGAACACCACCTCGTACTGCCCCATGATCCGTCTGTCTCCCATCGGGTTCCTTCCTCGTGTGACCGGGGACGGACGCCGGATCGCGCCCGTCCCCGGGGTGGTGCACGGCCGCTTTGTCCCGGCCGCAGGATGACCATACCCTGTCCACACCTACATGTACAGGGAGCCCCAGCGGTAGGCGAAGACGAAGGGCTTGCCCTGGCCGGCCGTGATGTTCACCGGCACGGATCCCCCGGGCGGTGCCCACTGCCGGGACATGCACGACTGGATGATCCGGGCCACCTCTTCAGCCTGCCTGCGCGGGACGGACGCCACGATCTCGTCGTGCACGATCACGCGCACCATGCGCAGGACGTCCGGCGCCGTGCGCGCCAGATCCAGCAGGCATTCGGCGATGATCTCCCGGGTCGTCGACTGCCCGATCATGGCGGGCGCCTGGGTGTGCGCGCGCATGGGGTCCACCCGCAGCCGGCGGCCGAACCCGTTGTCCAGCAGCAGGCCCGCTTCCCCCTGCTGGCGCACCTGGCGCTGGTAGGCAACCACCCCCGGGAACGCGTTCGCCATGTATCCGGTGACGGCGTTGGCCGCATCCATCGTGACGCCCGGGGTGTTCTCGGCCATGCCCCGGGCGCTGCGTCCGTACAGCCATCCCAGGTCCAGGGTCTTGGCAAACTTGCGGGCCACGCCGGACATGTCGCCGATCTCCTGGTGGAAGTCCCGGGACGGGTCGTTCAGCAGCGCGATCAGGGCGGGGTCCTGGGAGTGTGCCGCCATGCCCCGGATGTCGATCTGGTCGGCGTCGATGCTCACCAGGACGTCACCGTCCGGATCGTCCTCCTCCCCGTCCGCCGTGAGGAACATGCGCTCGGAGTCGGCCACGCCCTTCTTCAGCACCGTCAGGCCCGGCTCCGAGACGGACCACCGGCCCGTCGACTGGAACGGCTGGAACTGCGGGTGCACCCGGCCCCCGGGGGTGACGCAGCGCAGCACGTTGGCCGCGTTGTTGCGGATGCCGTTCATGGTCTGCACGGCCTCCACCACCGCCAGCGCCGGATGACCGGTGAGGGCCCCGGCGACCGTCGCCAGCACTTCCTTGCCCAGCGACAGGGAGCCGTCCTTGCCACGGGGCCAGGAGACGACGTCCACGCCCAGGGAGGTGAGGGCGCGCTCGAACGCCTGCTTCCCTTCCCTGGTGCGCTGCGGGGCGGACGCCAGCTTCCCGGCCACGTTCAGCTCCGGGAAGCCGTAGCGCTCAGCCAGCAGCCGGCGTCCGTCCTCGGCGCGCTGCGCCAGGTCCCGGGCGCGTGCCGTGAGACCGTCCACGTCGACGCGCATCCCCTCGAGCGTGGCGCGTGCCGTGGCGGTGCACACCCATGCCTCACGCTGTTCGTACGGATCCCAGGGGACGGCCCGGTCCAGGGCGGAGGTGATGCGCAGGTCCTCTCGCAGGTACGCGGAGAACCGCGGGTCGTCCACCGGGATCGCGTCCCAGCCGCCGTACTCCTTCGCCAGCTCCTTGCCCAGGTCCGACTTGGACTCGCCCAGGTAGCGGGCTGCCAGCGCGTCCATGGTGTACCGCTTGAACCCGGGACCCGACTTCGTCTCGTACGTCGTGGGCGGGTCGTGCTGGAAGGCGGCCACGCGCAGGTCGCGCGAGTACGGGACCGTCTCCTCCACCGGGATCCCGCAGTGCCGGTCCAGGGCGGGGAAGTCGAAGAAGTGCCCGCTGACGGTGACGTACGGGACCCGGGAGCCGTCCGGGCGCAGGTGTCCGGTCCCCCCGTACGCGGTGTCACCGACACCGGTGAGCCGGACGTAGGACGGGTCCGGCATCCGGGCGTACAGGTCGTCGGCCGAACCCGTCTCGATGTCGAGCGCGGTGAACTGCGGCCGGCTCACGCGCCGGACCCGGGCAGGGCGAACGGGTTCGTCATCGGGGGACGCGAGAGCGCGTCGGACACGGTCACCGGCTCCGGGGCGGCCGGACCCAGAAGGTGCGCGAGGTCCGGAGCCGGCTGCTGGGAGACCGGCTGCGGGACGGCTCCCTGGGGCGGTGTGCCGCGCACGGCATCCAGCCACAGGCGCACGGCCTGGTCCACGGCCTTCGTCCGGGTGAGGCCACGGGAGCGCAGCTCCTGGAGGAATTCCACCCAGAGTTCTTCGTTCTTCGAAGTGATGTTGACGGTCTGGTTGGGCAGTTGGTTCGTAGGCATGCGAAGAACTTAGCACCTCTTCTAAGGGCCAGCAACTTGTGAGAGGGCTTCGGGTGGGACAAACAGGGCATGAGCTAGAAGAAGCACGAAGATCTGGCTACGTCTTCACAGTCGGTGCTTGAAGATGCAGCAAGGTCTTCGCAGAGATGAGAAGAAACGGATGCGCCAAAGGTCCGAATCGGACACGAAACTTAGAAGAACTTAGCAGACATGAGAGTGTATTCTGTGTCCTAGTTGTCCCGATTAGAAACGGACAAACCATGACGGTGTATCCCAGTGCCGGGTAGTCCGGTTCCCCTACATGAGAATTCTTCAATTCTCGGGACACCCGGACTACCCGGCACACCCGGAACATTAAAAGTTCAACTACTGCGGGGTATGCGGACCAGGCACCACAAACGGGTTCGGTGCGGACGCGGTACCTGATACCGGGTTGATGCGGACACCGTCCCAGTACCGGCCCCCGGTCCGTCCCTTGCCCCTCGTGACCCGGTTGCCGGTCACCTGGTCATGGCCCCCGAAGCGGCTGTTGAAGGTCTTCTGCGCCCACGGCTTGTGGCCCTGGGGCATGAGCCACTGGCCGAATGCCTGGAACATTTCCTCGGTTCCGGCGCGGGCGCCGTCCTCGAACGTGAGGCGGTCCTGGGCGAAGTTCAGAATCAGGTCCCCCTCACGGCGCCAGTCGGCCGTGTCGTCCACGACGCGCTGGGGCAGGTCCCCGAACACCTGGCCCGCCCCGTACCACGTCACAGCGCCCTGTACGGCCCACACCAGGGCAGCCATCGCCGGGCCCGGGTTCACCTTGCACCTGTCCCGCAGCGTGGGATCACCGAGACGGTCCATGGGGCCGGTGACGTCCTCGGCGCGGCGCCGGAAGGTGTACGGGAACTTCACCAGCGACAGGCGCCGCCACGTCGCGTGGTCCGTCTCCGCCACCGAGGGGATGAAGTTGGTGTTGACGAACAGTGCGTGCGTGGCGTCGAAGGTGACCGGGTCCTGGCGCATGCGCCGGGCCTTGATCTGGGGCGTGCCCACGATCCTCTTCAGACGCTGCACGTCCAGGGTGCGGGCTTCCGGTGTCTCCTCCATGAGCGCGTACCGGGCGCCCTTGAAGTCCATGAGCTCGGTCGGGTGCTGGTCCGGGCTGCCCATGATGACGCGCTCGGACACCAGCACCTGGTAGTCGCCCGCGGCGCGGGACAGGGGCACGGCCAGGGTGGACTTGCCGTTCTCGCCGCCGCCCTGCTGCACGATCATCCGGTCATCCGGCGGCATCCACCCCGTGAACGCCTGCCCGATCCGGACCTGATACCACCCCTGGACGTCGGGAGGCAGGCAGTCCAGGGCCGCCTTGAAATCCGGGTCGTCGGCCGCCATCGGGTCGTACGGCACCCCGGTCACCTTCGTGAACCGGTAGTCCGGGTCCGGCTCCATGAGCTCGCCCGTGCGCAGGTCGACGACCCCGTTCGGCGTGTTCAGGAGATCGGGATGGGCGTCGAACTCCGTGAGGTCGGCGCGCAGCGGTCCGCGGGCCAGCGACGCGAGCGACTTCATCCGGCCGGCGGTGTTCAGCACCGCGCGCCAGCCCTTGATCCGGGCGTCGACCTCCCGGGACTGGTCGTGCTTGTACTCCTCCACGACGTCCTCCCAGTGGCCCTTCGCCCACTGCCGGACCTCTTCGACGACGGCCGACTCGTCGGCCTCCGTCCACCGGACGCCCGTGTATCGCATCCATCCCAGCCCACGGGCGAAGAGGAACGTTCCCGCCAGGGCCTCCGCGCAGACGGTGTCGGTGAGGAACGCGTCCGTGAAGGCTGCGTCCCGGTCCGCCGGAGCCTGGGGCGCGCGCTCGGTCGCGGCCGCCGCGAGCGCTTCGTCGGTCCCTCCTGCCGCGAAGTAGTCGTCCACCCCCTTCACGGGGATCTCCCCCACCGCGGACGGCACCACCAGGAAGTGCACGGCGGCCGTCTGCCGGCTCCGCAGCCAGGCCACCAGGCGCCGCATGGCGTTGCGGACCTGGGGGTTGGTGACGGTGTCCGAGTCGAAGCAGACGACCACCACGCGCCCGCGCAGGGGGATGTCCTCCCAGTCCGCGAGCATGCCGTCGGACCGGCGCCAGTTGTAGACCCCGGTCATACCGATCACGGCCCGGCCGGAGCCACGTCCCGCCAGGGAGTCGGCCTTCTTCATCCCCTCGGTGATCCACAGCGGTTGTGACGGGTCCGCCACCAGATGCCGGATCGCGGGGTTGATGTCGAGACGGTTGCCGGTCCCGGCCGGGGTCGCGTACTTCACCGGCTTGTCCTTGCCCGGCTTGAGCTGCGGGACAGCTGGCTTGAACTGGAAGGAGGCGAACTGTCCCCGCACGTCGTGCATGGGGATGAACAGTCCCGGGAACGCGCTCCGGTCGCGGATGGCCCATCCGGGGCAGCCCATGTCTTTGAGCGTCTGTACGTGCTCGGGACCCAGGGTGACGTACCCGCGCGCGGCCGCGATCTCCGGAGCGATCACCGACGCTGCGAGCTCTGCCCCGTGCTCCGGGGACAGGCCCGTCAACGGGCACCGTCCGCGCGTTCCTGCGCCCGGCGCTCGGAGATCTGCAGCCGGTACCTCTCCAGCCGATCCCCATGGCCGTCACGCTCGTAGTACTCCTGCGCCATCCGCAGCGCGAGCCGGACGCCGGCTCCGGCACCGCGTCCGCAGGGGTGCATCCGGGTCAGTGCCTCCGCTAGTACGCGCTCTTCCTCACTCAGGCGAACGGGCAGGATTTCTCGTGCCCCCTGGTTATCTGTCGTCGTCATGGGCACAACGTATCACGTTTGTGATACCTGGGACGATCCCCTGGGCAGTGACGGAAGAGACTGGGGCGAGTCAGTGTAGTTCGAGGGCACCCGGACGCAGAAGGACCCCGCCGGAGACTCCCCAACCGGCGGGGTCCTTCTATGACGACACGGGGGAACGGCCCACATCTGCGAACGAACGTTACCAGCGCGCCTGCCGTGGAACGGCGACCGGCGGGACCGCCTTCACGGCATCTTCACCCGAGCGCCGGCGCCGGTACGCGTCCAGCTCCCGGACCTGGTCCGCGGAGAACAGGATCGCTCCGTCGGTGAACGGGTGGGACACGTATTTGGTCAGGTCTCCCCGTGCGGCGTACCGGGTGACCACGCGGACGTGCACGCCGAACAGTTCGGCCACCTGGTCCCGGGTCATCGTTTCCATGCCGTCGGGTGCGGGCTCCGGCGCGGTGCCGCGCCACCGCCCGTCGGCCCGTGGACTGTGTCTGCGGGGTGTCTCCATGGTGTCCATACTAAGGGCGCGCTGGTCCGAGGTCCACTGTTGACCGGGGTCGGGTGTCCAGGTACTGTCCATACCCATGAGACCGTACCTGTACCCGTCACCGAAACAGGTGAGACTCCCGCTCATGTGGGCCGAACACGGGCCTGTGTCCCTGGCCCGTACGTGGCGAGAGAACCTGCTGCAGCTGCGCAACCTCGGTGACCGGCTGGAGATCCCGCCGTTCTTCATCGACATGGCGCGCGGGGTGCCCGGACACTCCCGGCACGAGCTCGACCAGCGGCTGCTGACCCAGCTCCTGCGCCACATGAGGTTCCACGGCTACATCTACCGGACCGGGCCCGTCCCGGACGGCCGGACCCACCCGCCCCACGCCGCGGTACCGCTCACGGCCCGGCAGATCATCGCCCTGCGCTGCTACTCCATGGACATGGACGCCCGCGAGACAGCGCAGGTCATGGACCTGGCTGTGAACCACATCCACGGACTGGTGGCGGAGGCGCGTGAGGCGCACGGCTGTTCCACCACGCACGGGCTGCTGGCCATGGCGTACCGGCTGGAGTGGTTCCCCACGGACCGGGAGAAGCTGTCCCTGTCCCGGCTCGCCGGAGGCCCGATCACGGGACCCGGGTACATCCGCAACGACGGAAGTTTCAACCCGCACACCCGGAAGAGCGTGGCCGCATGATGCACCACCGCGAGAAGAAGGAGCACCGCACGCTGCTGTTCATCGGCCAGCTCCTGGCCTGGGCTGTGGTCTGCGGAGTGATCCTGATGATGGTCACCGGGTGCAAGCAGGACCCGGAGCCGGCGCCGACGCCCGTGGTCGTGCGCGCCAGCGACAGCCTGCCGGCATGCAGGTGCGGTGACCGGCCGTGGCTCGGACACGAGGGAGACTGACATGTCCGGGTCGCGCAAGCCCAGCAGCAAGGCGTGGGGGAGCGGAAACAGCAGTCCGATCTCCAACCGGGTGACGAAGCGTAATCACGTGGGAGCCTGCCCGGACTGTGGCAAACGCCGGTACATCACCCGGAAGGACGCAAAGACGGCATACAAGCTGTTCTTTCCCGGACGCACCATGAACACGTACCAGTGCGGAGAGTACTGGCACTACGGAAACAAAGGACCTAATCATGGACGACACGGTTAAGATCCCGACCCTTGTCCGGTCCCAGCTGTCGCTGTACGCGGCGGAGGCCCGGATGAAGGCGGAGCAGATGGACGCTGCCCTTCGTGGCCGCCAGATCACCACGGCGGAGTCGCGCAGGATGCGCGGCCAGCGCGAACGGTTCGTGGCGGAGGCGGCTGCCTGGGAGTGGCTGCACGAGATCGCGGCAGGTGAGCGGGTGCTGGCTCCCGTCATCGAGCCCGACCCGTGCCAGGACTGCAAGCACAGGCCCCACTCCGGCGGCGGAGACTACCTCTCCAACGAACCCGACCCGTGCCAGCACTGCAAGCATCCGCACATCGAGGGCGTGGCATGCAGGCGCCACGTCAGCCCGGACGGAACCGAATGCGGGTGTGAGAAGTGAGCATCCGATCCGTCTTCCGAGTCCAGTGCGACGGCGCGTGCAAGGGGTGGCTGTCGCGGTCCGATGACTACGTCCCCGGGACGGACGTCCTGCCGCGCCATCGGGTGACCGCGCCCACGGCAGAGCGAGCGTTCAACTGGCCCGGTGAGCGTGCGGCCCGGCTCGCGGCGCGCAGCGCGGGGTGGATCCCGTGGCGCAAGGACGGCACCCGGACCACGTGGCTGTGCCCCGGCTGCAAGGACAACCCGCTGGAGATCGTGCTGCCTCCGGAGCCGTGCAGGCAGTGCGGCATGAGGGGCCCGCACAAGATGGACTGCACGGAGAGGGCGGACCGGGGATGAGCGCGAGGCTCAGGCTCCGGGACTACCAGCTCGGAGCCATCGAAGCGCTGCACTGCGCCTGGCGAGACGGCATGCGGCGCCCCGCCGTGGTGCTGCCCACGGGGGCCGGGAAGACCGTCGTGTTCTCGGCCCTCACCCGGGACTACGTACGCCGGACCCGTGACGCGGGCACGCCGTACCGGGCGATGGTCCTGGTTCACCGGGACGAACTGGCGGACCAGGCCATCGACAAGCTGCGGGCGGCTGCGCCGGATCTGGTGGTCGGCAAGGTGAAGGCGGAGAGCGACGACGTGCACGCCGACGTCATGGTGTGCTCCGTCCAGACCGTGAGCCGTCCGGGCCGCCTGCGCCGGCTGCTGAACGCGCAGACGTCGTCCAGCGACCTGATCAGGCCCCCGTCCCCCGTGGGGCTGATCATCACCGACGAATGCCACCACGGTGCCGCCCCGTCGTACGGCACGGTCTACGGCGCGTTCCCGCACGCCCTGCATGCCGGATTCACCGCGACGCTGGAGAGGGGAGACGGGAAGGGGCTCGGGTCCGTCTGGGACGACGTCGTCTACTCCCGGTCGATCCTGAATCTGATCAAGCAAGGGCACCTGGTCCAGCCACGCGCCTTCACGGAGGACATGGGGGCGCTCGACCTGTCGTCGGTGAAGACGACCGGCGGCGACTACCAGTCTGCCGACCTGGGGCGCGCGCTGGAGGACGCGGACGTTGCCCCGGCTCTGCCGAAGGTGTGGCTGGACTACGCACCGGACCGGCCCACGATCGTCTTCACGCCGACCGTGGACACGGCACACGGGGTGGCGCAGGCATTTGCCGACGCGGGCATCCCGTCGGGCGTCGTCTCCGGCGAGACTCCCCGTGAGGAGCGGCAGAAGATCTACGACGACTTCCGGACCGGACGGATCAAGATCCTGTCCAACTGCATGGTGCTGACCGAAGGGTTCGACGCACCGTGGGCCAGCTGCGTCATCGTGGCCCGGCCGACCCGGTCCCGGTCCCTGTACATCCAGATGGTCGGGCGGGTTCTGCGCCCCTGGCACGACAAGCACGACGCGATCGTCATCAACGTGTCCGGGGCCGGAGGCCAGCTCGCCACGCTGGTGGACCTGGCTCCGGGCCAGGTGGAAGAGGTCAAGGACGGGGAGGGTCTCCTCGAAGCCGAAGAGCGCGAGCTGGAGGAGCTCGAACAGGAAGAGGCTCTGGCAGGGGAACGCGTGGTGCGTGCCCGGATCCAGCTGAAGGAAGCCTCCGCCCTGTTCGCGGCATCTCACCAGGCGTGGCTGAGTACGGCCGGCGGGGTGCAGTTCCTGTCCGCGGGTGAGTGGACCTACTTCCTGTGGCCGAGTCTCAATGAGCCGGGCAAGTGGGACGTCCTGCGGCGGGCCAAGAGGATGACGCCGGAGCGCACCCCGCACCGTGACCTGGACATCGAGATGGCCATGTCGTGGGCGGAGGCGGAGGCGGAGGACAACGGTTCGTTCTCCCTGGCGCGCTCCGCGACCTGGCGCCGGGGGAAGCCGACGGACGCCATGATCCGGTACGCGGAGACTCTGGGCATCGAGCATTCCGGACTGAGCAAGGCAGAGCTGTCGGACGCTACGTCCGTCGCCATCGAGACCGGTGTCCTGGACCAGTACCTTGGTCGGATTTGACACAGGCTTCCGGTGTCCATAGAGTGTCCATATACCCAGAGCTAAAGGGAGCGCACATGGGAAAGCACTGCGGCCGGCCGGACCCCAACGAGCCGGTACGCCCCGGAGCGTACGTGGACGGTGAGCCGGTGGAGAGGACCGTCGCCATGTTCGAGGGGTCGTACGGGTCGGCCGTCACGGCTGCGGCGGACAAGCGGCTGAGGGGCCAGTCGCCGTACGACCTGGAGACCGGCAGCAAGGGCCCGGTGGACAGCCGGGGCGTCCGCCGGGACGACAACCAGAAGGACCGGCGCGGCAAGTGAGCCAGGAGTCGTGGCCACGTCTGATCACGGCGGCCCTCTGCGGGGTCGCCGTGATCGGCGTGCTGGTCATGCTGATACGGGAGAGACGCAGATGATGGACAAGGTGCCCTGGCTGGGGCTGGCCTGCGGGGCGGTCGGGGGAGCGTTCCTGGTGGCCGCACTGGTCATATGGGTGTTCGAGAGGAGACGGTGACAGTGATCAGAGACACGGCGTTCGGGTTCGCGGTCCTGGTCTGGTGGACGTGGCCCGCCATCTTCGTCACGGTGATGCTCGCCGTGGGGGCCGTGGTGTGGCTGGACCGGCTCGCGGACAGGCGCCGGGACCGGTCGCAGGGTCCGTCCCCGTGCCTGGCCCACGTGGCCACCACATCCACGTACGACGGCCGGGCACGGGAGATCTGGTGCCTGCGCAAGCACGGTCACCTGGGCATGCACACGGGACCCAACGGAATGGTGGCGGACGAGTTCCGCCGCGCGCCCGAGCCGGACGAACAGCCCGGCATGGACCGCTGGTCCCCGCCGGCTGCCTGACAGAATGACGGCCCCTCCCCCGGATCGATGGGGAGGGGCCGCGCCCACATCATCACAGGAATGGACGACATGAGCGACGAGACGACCGAAGTCACAGCGCCGGAAGCCAAGACGGAGAAGCCCCGGGGCGCCTGCACGGGGTGCCGGTTTGAGTACACGCTGGTGAAGGCCAGCCGCAAGGACGCGGTGCCGACCGTGGTCCGCAACCACAACTCCCGGGTCGGGCCCGGCAAGTGCGAGGGTGCTCTCAAGCTCCCGCGCGGTGTGGAGACGGAGGACGTGCAGGAGACGGAGACGGCCACCACGGCCGGGGCCGTCATCACCCTGCCGTCGATGGACACGCTGGGGCCTGTGTTCGTCGCTGCGTTCGAGTCGGACGGCTCGTGCGGCCACGGCATCGAGATCGGTGACGACATCCGGTCCGACGGCGAGGGTGGCTACCTCTGCCGCGACTGCTCCGGGGACACGGACGCGGAAGAAGCCACCGCGGCTTGGTCGCCGCAGCACGAGCCGTTCGCGGATCCGGCCCCCGTCCAGGCAGAGCCGTCCCCGTTGCTGCCCATGCCCGCGGCCGAAGCGGGGGACCCGGGTACTGTCGCCGCAGGGTGGACGGTGCCGTACGAAGGCCACCGGTCTTTGAACACGCTGGCTCCGCAGTTCGCGGATCCCGCCCCCATGCCGGCTGAGATGGGGTCGGTATCCGGCCAGCCGGAGCCGGACCGGGACCGGTGGAAGCGCTACCTGATTCAGGGGACGTCGTACACGCGCGCAACCACGTTCGCCAAGCTGGGGTCATCCACCTACGCGCTCGGTGAGTGGAACGAGCGCATGCTCATCAAGGGCCTGTGCGAGCGGCCCGACCTCCTGGCCATGGCTCACGGCCTGGACGTGAAGCGGGACTCCAAGAGGCTGAACGCCATCGCGGACGACGCGCAGCAGCACGCCGGCAACAAGGTGGCCGCCAACATCGGAACGGCCTACCACGCCTTCACCGAGCGGCTGGACGCCGGCATCATCACGCTGGACCAGATCCCCGCCCAGTGGCGTGAGCGGTGCGCGCAGTACGTGCGCACGATGGCCAGCCACGGCCTGACCACACGGCGGGAGTGGATCGAACGGTCCACGGCGGTGCGGGCGGACCAGGTGTCGGCACCGGTCCCGGTCGCCGGAACGCTGGACCGGATCCTGCAGGTGCCTTCCGGTCTCCATGTGATCGGTGACCTCAAGACGTCGTCGAACATCCACTACGGATGGGCGGAGATCGCGGTGCAGCTCGCCATCTACGCCCACGGGGTGAACACGCACGGCCTGTTCGACTGGAACACGAAGACGTGGCAGCCGGCCCCTGCGGTGAGCACGGAATACGCGATCGTCATGCACCTTCCGGCCGACTGGGACGGGGCGGGCCCCGGGTGCGTCCTGTACCGCGTGGACCTGGTGAAGGGGTGGGAGTACGCGCAGGTCTCCGGCCGTGTCCAGAGCCGCCAGAAGGATAGTCATGTGGCCTTCCCACTCGAGCCGGCCGACATCGGTCTGACGCAGCCTCTCGAGATCGCGGCCCCCGTCTCCGGCACCGTGGTGGAGACGGCCCGCAGCAGCTCCCACATGGCGCAGGCACTGCGTCTGGTGTCCGAGACGCAGGATCCGGCTGCGCTGCAGGTGCTGTATGAGTTCGCCGTGGTGTCGGGTGTGTTCTCGGAAGCCGAACTCACGGAGCTGCGGACCGCGTGCGCCGCCCGGTGGACGGATCTCAACCCGTCATACTGATCAGCTGCCTCCCCGCAGCCGGCCCCGGTGGAACTCACCGGGGCCGTTCTCTTGACCAGGTGTCCATACCGTGTCCATAATAGAGCCATGGGAAAGCGACTGCTGAATCTGTACTGCTGTCAGGGAGGATCTGCGTTCGGGTATGAGCTGTCCGGGTTCGATGAGATCACTGGGGTGGACAAAGACCCGCAGCCGAGGTACCCGTACAAGTTTGTTCAGGCGGATGCGATCGAATTCGTTCTCGCACACGGACGTGAATTCGATTTCATCGACGCGTCGCCGCCGTGCCAGCTCGACTCGGACTGCCAGGTGATCCGCGGGAACGACCACCCGGACCTGATCCTCCCGACGTACGAGGCACTGGAGAAAACCGGAGTCCCCTACGTCATCGAGAACGTTGGCGGAGCACTCCCCAAACTCCGGGACCCGGTCGAACTGTGCGGGCTCATGTTCGGCATGACCCGCACCTACCGGCACCGGTATTTCTCCACTGGGGGCTGGAGTCTGCGCCAGCCTGACCACCCCGAGCACCAGGCGCGTCAGACCAAACTGGGGCGGGCTCCGGTGGACGGGCAGACGATACAGGCAATCGGCAACTTCTCCGGTGTGGGAATCATCCGCCAGGAGTGGGGGGTGCCCTGGATGAACCGGGACGGGATCCGGGAAGCAATCCCGCCCGCGTACACGAAATACATCGGAGAACAGTTCCTCTCCCAGCGAGGATGACGGAGGCAGTCATGCTGAAAGTGGACGTCACGTACCTGGACGGCACGACGGAGAACATCAGCAACATCCCGACGGAGGAAGTGGCAGCCGGTATCTATGCAGAGGTCCGGTGCAACGACCGGGTACGGCGCGCGGTGCTGTACCGGGCGGACGGCTCCGAAGCAGCCGTCTACCTGAACACGGTCGGGGACCGGGTGATGTCGGGCGGCGGCCTGTGCGGCAGCCTCTACGCGGCGCAGGAGGAGCGGACGTGCCACCGCAGGGCCGGCCACCCAGGACTGCACCGGAACACGCTCACGCTCCTGGCGGAGTCCTTCGTCTGGGGCGACAACCAGAGCATCCACGCTTGACGCGGAGGGCTCGATGTGGATAGGTTGTGGACACCGGACGGGGCGACGAGAACCCAGCCGGTGAACGGTTCCTCCCCGGCACGCGACCGTCGGGCAGGAATCATCCGGATATGGTCCAGAGGACAGGGCGCCTGGTTTGGGGCCGGGAAATCGGTGGTTCGAATCCACCTATCCGGACGGGGTGATAATGCCGGATCCGCGCCGGGAGACTTCCCCGATAAAAGACAACAGATGCGCGGCGTGAGGACCGTACGAAACGGTGGTCCCGAAGGGCGAGTCTCGGCTAAGACCGTGGAGTGCCCGGGTGTCTCCGTAGCTTAAGAGTAAAGCGGCTGCCCCGAGAGGGCAGAAGATGCGGGTGCAACTCCCGTCGGCAGACACGCATGCTGGGGAGATGAAAAGCGGGAGTCATGACCCGCCAGTAATTTCCAGTGAGGTAATTCAATTGGCAGAATACCTCCCCCTGGGAGGTTGTTGCGGGTTCGAATCCCGTCCTCACACTGAGTCCGGACCGCCGGTCCGGGCATCAACCGAAACCGGAGACAGACACAGATGACGTACCCGCAGCAGTACCCGACCCAGCAGCCGTACCCGACCCCGCAGCCGGCTCCCGGTGACGACCCGTTCGCCAACCCCGCGACCATCCCGAACACCTTCCCCACTCAGGCGTCGTTCCGCGGCCGCCTGATCATGATCACTCCCCGCAAGGTGGAGACGGTCGCCAACCACAACGAGCCCGGGAAGTTCCAGGAGCGCGTCACCGCGGATGTCTCCGTGGTGGATGGCCTGGGTCCGGTTCCCCAGATGAAGCAGAATGCCCACACGGGCCAGTTCTTGCAGGGGCCGGAATTCCCGGGCGTCTGGTTCAACGGCACCCGTGTGATCGAACAGCTCCGGCCGTTCATCGGCACCGGTCAGGCCGTGCTCGGCGTCTTCGAGACGTACAAGCCCGGCCAGCAGCCGATCAAGGGCAACCCGTGGGGGATCGTCACAGCCACGGAGGAGCAGAAGAACACCGCCCGGAACTACCTCGCCACCCGCACCGTCGGAGCGGCTGCGGCTCCGGCGCCGGCTGCTTTCTCTCAGGCACCTCAGCACCCGGGCGCTCCCATGCAGGCGACCGCGCAGCCGGCCCCCGTGTACGGTCACCCCGGCGCCGCGCAGGATCCGCAGTACCCGTTCGCGCAGCAGGCTCCCGCGTACGCCCCTCAGACCCAGGCGCCGGAGGCCGTCCCGGCGCCCTACCCGCAGCCGGTGGCGATGAGCCCCGCCCCGGCTGCCCCGGGCCCGGCGCCTGGGTCTGAGGCCGGCGCCGGGCCCGGCCACCCCGGGCGTGAACCCGTTCGCTCCGCAGGCTCCGGCCCCCGGAGTCAACCCGTTCGCCCCGCAGCAGTAGATCCCCACTGACCAGCCCCCGGCCGGCGGACCCCACGCCCCGGCCGGGGGCTGTTCCATGTCCGGGTGTTGACATCCGGTTCAGGTGTCCATATGCTGTCCATACCAGGACGGCGAACGAGGGAGCGGGACATGAACAAGGTCTACGAGCGCACCGAGAACGGCACCACCAAGATCGTCAGCCGGACCGTGGGACTGGGTGAGATCAACCACGCGATGATGGAGGGCAAGCGCGAAGTCCGTGAGATGTCGTCCCTCACCCGCACGGACTACGCGATCCAGTACAAGGACGGACGGTCCGTGAAGCTGATTCTGGTCGACGAGCCGGCCCCGGAGGCGGACAGTGAGGGACGCAAGATCGTCACCGTGAAGGGCAAGCGGTACGTGGCCGGAACCATCGTCCCGGTCCGGCCCCGGACCCCGGGGGCCAGGTCCTGGATCCCCGAGGCTTACGTCAGCTACTGGTCCGGTGGCGCGCTGGGTCTCCCGGCCGGCCCCACCCGGACCGCGAAGGCCAGCATGAAGCCGGGCACCGTCGGCCGTGCCGTCTGGGACGCGGTGAACGCGTGATGAACCACTACCACGTGACAGCGAACTACGTGACTGCCCGTGGCTACCGGCGTGTCAGCACCACCGCCGTGCACGCCGAAGGCGTCCCGGAGGCCCACGAGCGGGCGCGCGAAAGCTTCGCCGAAACGCTGGGTGAGGGCGACAAGATTCAGTCGCTGGTGGCCATGCTGGCGCCATCCAACACCGCGACGAAGGCACCCGTGACCGTCAAGCGCGACAAACACGGATTCCCGACGTATCCAATCGCCTGCCGTGACAGGGCTCACCGCTCCTCCTGGCGGGTGGAGGTCCGCAAGGCGAACTATTCGGCCTTCAACGGCTATCGACGGACCCCGTCGGCGTACTCGCAGCTCCGGTGCGGGCACTGCGGAGCCGTATGGAGGACGAAGGCGGCCTACGTCGACAAGACGCCCGACGCGTGATCCTCCCCCGCAGGACGAGAACGGCCCCCGAGCCTGTGACGGGGGCCGTTCTCGTGTCGTCTGCCAGAGAGCGCGTTACCCGCGAGACGACGCGCGGCGTGCTCGAAGCATACTCTGCGCCATGCTGATCAGCGATGCGCCACCGCCGACCGCCATGGCCACCAGGGCCATCCTGACCGACTCCCAGTCGGTGGCGGTCCCGGAGACCGGCACCGACGCCACAGCGCCCTGCGCGAACGTCCTGGCCGCTCTCTCGGCCAGGTCTTCCCACTGTTCCCGTGTCATCTGTTCCCCTCAGGTGTTGGTCAGCCGGAACACGGCCATCTGGCGCTGCAGGATCCGGTAGTCGTCGATGCCCCGGTCCGGCTCGAAGCGGACCGAGAAGTAGTCGTCGACACCGTCTGCGAACGCCATGGAACCGATCGTGATCTGGGTGGACGAACTGTGCCCGGGAGAGTTGTGGAAGTTCGTCCGGTCCAGAGCTGTCTCGTTCTGGAAGATGTACCAGTCCGTGGCGCCGGCCGACCCGCTGAAGTCGCTGCGGACGATCGACCCCCAGATGAAGTACAGGCCGGCCGACGTCGGCGTGATCCGGGTCGGCTGCTGCGCCAGGTTGGTCATGCCGTCCGAGTCGACGTCCACGAAGTCGAACCGGGCTGCCGTGACCACGTCGGCCGGGAAGATCTGCGGGGTGGGGGACGTGGCGGACACCTTGGCGAACGGCCTGCGCACCGTGGCGTCCATCAGGTCCTGCATGTCGGTGTCGACGGCTCGCGCCAGCGCTTCGATCGCGGCCGGGACGTCGAACGGGTCGGCCGGCAGGCTGTACGGATACCCCCGGTTCGGGGTGGTGCCGGGCATGTCAGAGTCCTCCGATACGTGCGGCGCACAGTGTCCTGGTGGCCGACTGGATCACGGCGCCGGAGTTCTGCAGATGGACCATGGTGAGCGTGGTGCCGGCCGCCATGAACCCGATAGTGGTCAGGGAGACGGCCGTGGTCCCGGCCGGGGCGATGGCCCCGGTGTCGGCCGCGATGGCCCTGCGCGCGAGCACGCCGAGCGCTCCGGAGGAGACAAGGGAGACTTGTCGGCCGCCCGTGAGAGCGGCTCCGTTCGCCGTGTAGGAGACGCGTCCGGACACGATGTAGATACCGCTGGAGATGATGTTCACCAGCGACGTGGACACGCCGATGTCGAACATTCCGGCGTTGTCGTAGACCTCAGTGGTGTACGTGGCTGTGACGCCCGTGTTGTTGGCGATGGCCTGGTTGCCGGTCCCGCGGACGTACACGGCGGGCTGGTTGTATCCGGCCAGCAGCCGGTCCCACAGGGAGTCCATGTCCAGGTCTATGGCCTCCGCCAGGTCCTGGATCTGGGTGGGGAAGTCCATGAGATCGCCGTATGTCGGGTACGGGTACCCGCGGCTGGTGGATCCGGCCATCAGCTCACTCTCCGTGCTGTCACTATGTCCCAGTGCAGGGCCGTGTACTGCGCCACGGCCGACCGCAGGCCGACGCGCATGAACTCCGCCCCCACGGGGACGGTCGCGTTGCCTCGCAGGACCCGGGGGACCGGGGTGTCCTCGATGTTGGAAGCCGTTTGCACGGCGGTGTCGGCGTTGGACGTGGTGGGGTACAGGTTGGTGGCGTTGGCGAACCACAGAGCGTAGAGACCCGGGTCCGCGGTGTTGTCGAACCCGGAGCCGGGGGACGGGTACCACCCGTTCACGGCGGCACTGAGTTCCCACACCTGGCCCGACTCCACGCCGATGGGCTGCGAGTAGACGAACGAGGTACCGGTGAAGACGCCGGTGGGACCGACCTCCAGCAGCCGGTCCCCGTCCATCACGCGGTCCGGGTACCCGATCGCCAGCATGCCGGACGTGTTCGTGATGTTGTACAGGGTCCATCCCACCGGCTGGTCGCCGGTCGTCACCTCTTCGAAAGAGGGGTTCTGTACCTCGTTCCCGCCGGAGACGGACGTGGTCCCGACCACCAGCCAGCTGGCGCCCTGGCGGGTCACCACCACCAGGTCACCGATCTCCGGCTCCGTCTGCCGGATGTAGGCGGCCGAGACCTGTTCCGGCTGGACGTCGTCCACGCCCTGTTCGGCCGCCCCGATCTCCACGGTGGCGAACTGCGGGTTGACGAACGTGACGGTGCCCGTGCGGGTGTAGCTGAACCGGTTGATCATGCCGGACAGCTGCTCCGGCACGCCGTTGATTCCTTGCTGCATCACACGTCCAGCTTCCAGAGCTGGGACACGGCGAGCCGGCATTCGTAGGCGTACGAGCCGGCTGGCGGATCGATCCGGACCTGCGTCTGGATGATGTCCCCGATCTCGCAGCCGATGAAGTCGACGGTGGTCATGTTCTCCTCACCGGCCGCGTTGATCGCTTCGGACGGCCCCTCGAACCGCCGGCCGGGGAAGGACACACCGATCACCTGGTTGCGCGAATGGGCCACCGACACGCTCTGCTGGTTGCCGACTCCCGGGTTCACCGCGCGCACCGTGGATGCAGCCATGTAGATCCCTCGCTCGAGCACCACGATGCCGTTCAGCGTGGTGTTCGCGATCCCGGCCGTGTTGTCGTACGTCACCGTGTCGTACGGGATGATGTACGCCACCGTGAACCCGGTGCCCGCCAGGTTGCCAGCCCAGGACATGCGCGCGGAGTCCGGTTTCTCCAGAAACTGGACGATCGTGTCGTCCTCTACGATCGCGTCCGCGTTGACGGCCTCCGCCAGGTCGCGCAGGTCTGCGATATCGGACTGGTCCTTGACCTCGGGCGGATCGCATTCCGGGTAGGGATAGCTTCGGTTGGGGGTCACGCTTACCATGACCGTCCCCTCTCTGTCGTCTCTGACCAGCCTATACGTCCAGCAGTGACGACCGCCCCTGGATGGTCATGGCGGACCGGGCGTCCAGTGGCCACCGGATGGAGTCGATGATCTGCACATCGCTCACACCGCGCCACGACACCCGGATCACGTCGGCGGGTTCCAGCCGGTAGTCCGGTACCGCGGACAGGGACCACTGGCGCGTCAGGGCGGTGGAGGCCGACAGGGTGTTGCGGGCCACGCGCTGGGCGTCCGAGAACTCCAGCGCCGTCTGAAGACGTACCTTGGCCACGCGGTAACCGAAGTCGCCCCCGAACCGGTACGGGCTGAGGGTGTTCAGGTTCCGTTCGATGATCCTGATCGGGTTGCCATCCAGCCGTTCGGACAGCACGACCACGGAGTTGTAGGCACCGTCCGCGGTGACCGTGGACGTGGCCCCGGAGAGCGTTCCGCCCTCACCGTCGGTGAGCTCGGCGACCGGGGTCGGGTCGTCGTACGCGTACCGGCGAGTGACGAACGAGCCGTCCCCGAGCGTGAACCAGCGCCCCTCCACGGAGCTGGCCAGGTCGTCCAGCGCCCGTCCCCGGTCGTCGTCCCACGCCAGCTTGGGGACCACGGCGTCCGTGACGTCGTCGGTGCCGAACTCCGCCCACGGGAACCCCTGCAGCACCAGCCGGCGGATCTCTGCGACGGTGGACCGCCCCGGCTGCGAGTTCACCGGCCGCTCGAAGTCGGCTGCGATGACGTCCGCCGCCAGATCGTCCGCGCGGAAGGTGACCTGCCCACTGGCAGCCATCGACGCGCTGTAGACACGGCCCTTGAAGACGTCGAACAGCTCCTCCTGCCCGTCGGGATAGCTCAGCCCCGCTTCGATCCGCACGATGGCGTGGGCGGGCGAGAGCGGGTCCGTGGGAGAGACGGGGAACCACTCCGGGGACAGGGAGAAGCTGGCACTGCGGGTCACGCGGGAGGCCAGGCGCGCCGAGACGGATCCCCCGAGCACGTCCAGCGGTCCGGCGAGGAGATCCCCGCCCGGGGTGTACGCCGTGACCCTCACCGTGCGCCGGTGAGGGTTGGCCGTGGCGCGCCCGTACAGGGCGGAGGACGGGAGCATCAGTGCAGCCCGACCCAGTGACCGATGAGCGTGGTCGTGCGCGACCCCATGGTGACGGATGCCGGCATCGTGGTCTGGCCCGTGGCACCGATCGCCCAGTGCGCGGTGGAGACCCCGTTCAGGCCGTTCAGGTTCGACTGGTTGTTGACGATCTGGGCGGCCGCGATACCGGGCGGGGTGGTGCCGACGAAGAGCATCGCGGCGAACAGATCCACGCCGGCGCTCGCGTTGTACGGGGCTGTGAAGTTGGTGGACTGCATCCCGAGCGCGCCGAAGGTCCCGGAGACGTTGGCCGACACAGCGAGCTGGGTGCCCGAGGAGTTGTACAGCGCCACGTACGCGCCCGTGAGGCCCGACGCGATCACGGCCCGGTACAGGGTGACACCGGTGATGGTTTCTGCCTGGGTGATGCGGGGGAGACGCATCATCACCACGGAGCCGGCCGTGGGCTGGGTGGACGTGTACGCGATGGCGTGCTGCGGGGGAAAGTTCCACGTCTTGAAACCCATGTCGTCGGGCATGACCGTGGACTGCGCCAGCTTGGACAGGGCCGTGTTGAGCGGCACATCCCAGTTGGCAGATCCCGTGACCGGGAGAACGATGGACATGGTCTAGCCTCCGTAGATTCCGCCGCCGTAGAGTCCTCCGCCGTACAGTCCTTCGGCCGGCGGGGCGGAGGCTTCCCCGGTGGCCACTTCGCCCCACGTGAATCCGGTGGCCGTGGCGTCGGCGAACGTGGCGTACGAGTCGTTCATCGCGCACCAGTTGGCGGTGTCCGTGCCCTGCGGAGCCCCGACAGGGGAGTTGACAGCCGTGAGCGGGGCTGACCACATCCGGTAGGGCTTGCGCTGGTCGTTGCTCAGGAGTGACTCGGTGAGATCGTCCGGCTGGTAGTAGCGGTCCGACTGGCCGTACGGAGCGTCCATCCCGTACACGGCGGGCATCTGCACGAAGATCGGACCGCCCACGGTGAACAGCTCGTACACCAGGGTGATGGCGCCGAGTGAGCGGGTGAGGAACAGTCCTTCGGTGGTGATGTCCTTGCGCCGGGCGTAGACGTCCACCGGCCGTTCCGCGTCCAGCACGGCGAAGAGACCTGCGTCGGCCGCCCGCTTGCGGTCCCGGAAGCCGATCCACGCCATGTCGTCGGTGAGCTCCGAACAGGACGGGTCCGACTCGGAGCGACTCGGCGTCAGGCACATGTCCAGGCGCAGGTCGGCCCATGGGCGGCCGGGATCCTTGAACCAGACGTACCCGGACGACTCGATGAAGAACGGTCCGGCCGTCAGGGTCAGCCCTGCGTCCGAGGTCACCGAGTAATAGACGTCCACGTCCAGCGGAGCCTCATGGTCCGAGACGTACGCCTGTTCCCCCAGCAGAAGAGCGTCGTCCAGGCCGCGCACCACGATGCCGTCGGCCGTGGCCGATCCTTCGTGACGCAGCAGCGTGGCGGATACATGGGTGCCCGTCTCGGTGGCGTAGTCCACGAAGAGATCGATGCGCGCGTTGGCGTTGTCGACGGAGCCCGTGAGCGGCATGCCCTATCCCCTTATCCCCTGCGCGGCCAGACGGTCCCGGGCTGCGTTGTCCTCACCGACGACCACGGTCACGTAGTCCCGCACCAGCTCATTGCCCAGGTACACGTTGACCGGGGATGCGGCAGTGTTGACGACCGTCTGCGCGGCCGTGGACAGGGCGCTGGATCCGGTGGCGAACGACAGACCCCCCGGAGTACCGAAGGACAGTGCCGGGACCCCCAGGGAGGCGCCCAGCGTGCTGGACACCACCGACTGGAGGAGCCCTGCGCGCTCTGCGATGCCCTGCGCGAACGACTCGGTGAAGGCCCGGCCGGAGTACAGCGGGTATCCGCGGCCGGAGAGCGGTCCGGTCTTGGCAGGCGAGAACGGAAGGTAGTCGCGCACCTTCTGCACCATGTCCCGCGCGGCCGCCACCGCCTTGTAGGTCTGGTCCACGATGCCGTCACTGAACGCGGACACCAGTGCCTGGCCGGCGGAGTAAAGCTGTCCGGCGATGCTGAGAGCGATGCTGATCAGCCGGTCCTTGAGTCCGGAGAACAGCCCGGTGACCGTGGTGATCATGCCTGCCGTGCTGGAGATGAACCCGGCCCACGCTCCGTCGGCAGAGATGTTGAACCGGACGAACATGTCGTTGGTCGTCTTCAGCAGCTCTGCGGAGAAGCTGTCGAACCTCTCCGCAGCCGTGAGGGTGAAGTTGATGACACCGGTGGTCGCCGTGTCCAGGCTCCCCTTGAAGTCCCCGTTCAGGAGCTGGGAGACGGACGTGATGGCAGGTTCCACGTTGCCCGACAGATCTGTGACGAGTGTCGCCGTGATCTCCAGCAGATGATCGATGGCGTCCGCGACCAGCCCCAGTTCGAGGGTCAGGCCCGTGAGCACGATCGTCAGGGCCTGCACGGCGAAAGAGAGGATGTCGCCCAGGATCGGTGCCAGCTCTTCGATGATCGGAGTCAGTTCCAGGACCAGATCCCGCAGAGCAGCGAACAGCTCCGTCAGCTCCGGCATGTTGTCGATCAGGACCTGGATGCCCTCTTCGATCAGCGGGAGGATGGCGATCAGGATGTCCCCGAACAGGCCCGCCAGCTCTTCGAGAGCGGGTGCCAGCTCCGGGATGAGCGCCATCAGCTCGTCCTGCAGGCGCAGGATGATCTCCTCGAAGACGGGCGCCAGCGTCTGGACCACGGGAGTCAGTGCCTTGAACGCCTCCTCCAGGAGGGGAAGGGCCACGTCGGCCAGGGTCCCGGCCAGGTCCAGCAGCGCGGTGAGGGTCTCCTGGAACTGGGTGCTGGCGGTGGCATCAGCGAGCGCCTGGGTCAGCTTCTCCAGCGTGCCGAAGAGCCCTTCACCCTGGCCGTTGGCGATCTCGAAGATGTTCCCGAGCGCCTCGAACACGTTGCCCGCGATGCGACCGAGCTGCGCGAACGAGTCTGCGGCCCCGTCGATGGCCTTCTGCAGGGCACCGGACTCCGAAGCCTTGGTCAGCTTGGTAGTCAGGGAGTCGGCCAGTTCGGCGATCCGGTCCGTCAGCTTGTTGAGGAGCGGTCCACCGCCCACGGCCAGCTGGCCGATCGCGGTGAGCACCTGCCCCGGGATCTTCTCCAGCCGGGCGAACGCGTCGGACCCGGACTTCAGAGCCTTGCCCAGGGTGCCGTCCTCGGCCATCTCCTGCGCCGACTCACCGACACCCTTGGCCATCTGGTTGAACGTGCCGGCGAAGTCCAGTGCCGACTTGCGCAGAATGGGGAGGGTTGCCTTACCGGTGGCAGCAAGCGTCTTGTCCAGGCCCTGGAACAGCTTGTCCTGTACGTCCAGCCGCAAGCTGTCCAGTGCAGGCTTGGCTTTCTGGATCTCCAGGACGAACGACTTGGCATTGCCGGACAGGTTCTTCAGCGCGTCGGCCACGGCCTGCGGGTCGGCGTCCGGGTCCAGTACGGCGGAGATCGCGTCCTGGACCCCCGTCAGTCCGATCTTCAGGGTCAGTGCCGCAGCCTTGGCCGCCACGAACCCGGTGACCAGAGCTGCGGAGGCGGGGGCCAGGTTGGCCACCTCTGTGGCCAGACCTGCCACGATGGGCAGCGCCCCGGCCGCCGCTGAGGCGAAGACCGCCATCCGGGACGCGGTGAGCGCGAGCCCGGCCGCTCCCCGCCCGAGGCTGCTGAACGTGGCGGACAGTCGGTGTGTGGAGTCGTCGGCCCGGTCGGTGTCGTCGGCCAGGCGCCGCATGCCGTCGTTGTCCCCGAGCGTGCGCACGCTGGAGTTGACTGCGACGACGTTGTTGTTCACCGTGTTGAGCTGCTGGGAGACGGTCCGGAGTTCGGCCACCAGACTGGCGGACAGATCGCTGAACCCGTCCTGGATGGACGTGTTGACGGCCCCCAGTGACGAGTCGATCCGCGTCCCCAGGATGCCGAACTCGCGTTGCAGGCGGCGGTCCAGCCGGGACACGTCGACGTCCACCCGGAGATCGATCGTGGGGGCACGCCGTTCCGCGTCGTCCGCGATGCGGCGGATCTGCGTCGTCACCTGTGCGTCCGCGTCCGCCGCGTTGACGACCAGATTCACTACGGCATCCGAAGCCACGCGCTCACCTCCTTACCGGGCAGTGTCTCACCTTGTGCTCACTCCGGGCATGCCCCGCATGCGTCCGACGATCGTGGCCATGTCGTCCTCCGGTTCGTCGCTCTCCGCCCCGGGCGGCGGGACCGAAAGTTCCGCCGTCAGCTGCATCCGCTTCATCTCGTCCGCAGCCGTCTTCATCAGCGCCGTGTGCACCACGCTGAGGAACACCGCCAGGCTCACGTTCTCCGGGTCCGGGCCGTCCGCCATGACGCCCCCCAGGAGTACCGAGACACCCAGGAGAGATGCCAGGCGCTCTGCCTCCCACCACGGCCTGCCGGCTGCCTCACTCAGCAGCGCCCGCGCGACGGCCACCAGGTCGTCGACGTCGGCGTCCCCGTCCAGGACGGCGGACAGGAACCCCTCGTACTGGTCCTCTTCGCAGAGCCTGAAGACGTCGGCATGCCACTGGGGCGAACTCAGCAGGTCCAGCCACCGCCCCGCCGGCATCCACGGGGCAGTGAAGACGGTGCCGTGGTGGTCCACGCGCAAGGGACCGCGATGGAAGGCGGAGCGGAAGAGATCAGGCACCGTCGCCGGGCACGTCGGCCGGCTCCGGGGCCGGCTCCGTCTCGTCCCACGCGTGGAACAGGACGGAGTCGGCGAACTTCATCAGATCGGCCGTGGTGATCCGGCCGTCGATCAGGCCGTCTTCGATCTTGCTGTACCAGACCTCGGGACCCGTGAGCGCTTCCAGGATGCGCAGCAGCCGCTGAATGATCCGGTGGTGGGACTGGGGGTTTCCCGTCGTGCGGGACATGGCCAGCACGAACAGCTGGTCGGTCGTGGGCTGGGAGGCCGTCACGGTGATGGCGTTGTCGCCCTCACCGATCTGGAACTCCCTGGTCATACGCGCGGTGTCGTCCATGTCCCGATTCTAGACCTCCCGCACGCTGTACCCCCTGGCCCCTGCGATCTCCCGCACCGCCCGGTCCAGGAACGGCCGCGCGCGCGTGCCGGGGTGGTCGACCACGCGGGCGTAGACGACTTCCCCGCCCACGGTGAAGCGGAGGAACCGCCCGTTCTTGGGCCGGATGAAGTGGCGCCGCGTACCGTCGTTGACGTACCTGGCGTACTCCACGTCGGATCCCACGGTCACCTGTGGCCGGAGCGTCCACGTGCGGGAGTAGACCGGCGGCCCGATCGACGCGCGCAGACGGCCCGTGTCAACCGGACAGAGGATCTTCGCCCGGTTCACCACCAGCGGCCCCACCCTCCGGAGCTCCTGCATCGACGCCCCCCGGATCGCTCTCCGGATCCCTGCGTGATCGATCCTCACTCTCGCCACGGTCCACCACCTCCATGAGCCCGGCCCGGACCCATCCGCGTACGGTACGGTCCCGGCCGTCGACGTCTGCTGTCTCGCCCTTGACGATCCCGTTGAAGCTGACTCTGGCGCGTACCCGCATGATCTCTCCTCAGCAGTCCGTGCAGTCGGTCCACACGGTCACCGGCATCGATCCTCCGGCACATCCGCCGTTGGACTCCAGTGGCTCCCAGGTGCCGGGGCGGATGCGGTAGACGTCCGAGTCGTCGTTCACCAGGGACGTCACGGCGCAGCACACGGCACGTTGCATGGCCCGGTAGTCCAGGTCCATGCGCGCGGCCAGGGCCGTCCACGCCTCACAGGACACGTCCACGCCGGATGGGTTGCAGCGCACCACGCCCAGTTCCAGCGTGATCATGCGCCGTGAGTCGGTGCAGGAGTTGAAATCCGGGTCGTTGGCCTGTTCCGGGTCGGTCACCGGGGCGATGGACTGTACCCGCACCCAGGCGAGCCCGGCGCAGCACTCGTCCACGCCGACCCCGAACAGGAACGGCACCTGGTCCCCGGGGCGCTGGCAGATGCGCGCGGGCGCGCCCGTGTCCCCGTCGAACGCCGTCTCGAGACAGGTGACGAACTCCTCCGCGACCGTGAACGCGCTCACCCGTACACCACCGGGTGCCGGGGCAGGTCCGGGCTCATGACCCGGGCACGCTGGCGGAGCCCGGACGGGTTGACCGACTCGATGAACAGGTCCACCTCGCGGATGCCCGTGCGGCCGGAGGACAGGACCTCACTGGGGTTGACGAACTCCACGTCCACACCCTGGCGGGTGAGAGAAGCTATCTGCGCAGGCAGCCCGCACGCGGCCCCGGCGCACGCCTTGATGAACTCCCCCGCCAGCGCGCCGCCTGCGATCTGCCCAGCGACGGGCAGCGTCCGGCCCGGGGAGAAGGTGACGGAGAACGTCCCCTCTTCCGTGTCCGGGACTGCGGGATCCTGGCACGCGGGCCAGCAGTCGCCCCCGTCGGTGCGCGCGAGCCACTGTCCGATCAGGCTGTACGCGCTGGGGTCCAGGACGACCCCGTCCACCTTGACCTCGGTGACGGATGCGACGGGCACCCCCAGGTCGATGCGGCAGGCGGGAGCGCAGTCACAGCCCCCGGCGCAGGCGCAGTTCCGCCAGACCCCGCCGGCCACGTAGGGCGCCATCCAGGTCCCGGGTGCACCGTCGGCCGAAGCCCCGACGGGGAACGTCTGGTACCCCTGGAACAGCCCGCACCCGGGGCCGCACGGGCGCACGGTGATCGGGCACTGGGCGAACTGGCGGCCGGTGAGGGCGTCCAGCACGAAGGTGGCCCATGAGATGGCCCGGGAGCGCTGTTCGTTGGTGTAGTCGGTCTCCCACCCCGGGACGCAGGTGGTGTCCAGCTCCCAGTCGCACGGGCCCGGGGCCGGGCTGGTCGCTCCGGCCGCTTCGATGTCGTTGATGACGGGCATGTCGTCCTCCCTACGCGAAATCGAGTTTCTTCGCCCTCTTGATGATGCACTGCGCAGGGTCGCTGAGGTTGGTCGCGTTGCCCCTCACGATGATGTGAGCGATCAGGGCCGCATTCTGGACCGTGGTGGGGTTGGGGACGTAGATCCCCGACCCGATGGCGTCGACGGCCGAATCGAAGTCCGCGTACAGGTGCTGTCCGTACTGGACGACGATCTGGTTGGCGGTGTCGTTGGCCGCGAAGAGCCACACCCGCTGGATGGACGCGTCGTTACCCGTGATCGCGGTGAGCACCCCCGGGGCCGACTCGTACTGGGTCGGGTTGATCGTGGTCACGGCAGCCGGGAGCGGGAACTGAGGAACCTGGGTCAGGCGCCGGAAGGTGACCGGGGACTGGGCTGCGGACGCGTTGACGTGCGGGTCCCGGGTGAGCGTCGGCCCGGAGAAGTAGTTGAACGCCCGCGCGAACACGGTGCCGGCCGTCTTCGCCAGGGTCAGGTTCGCGCCGCCGGGAGTGATCACGTTACCGTCGATGGAGAACGGCCCCAGCGCGTCCATCAGGTCCGCGAACTGGTTGGCTTGCTGCGCTGCGATCACAGGCAGGGTCTGGTCCGCCACGATGGACAGGGCGCCGGAGTCGTATGCCGTCACCCCCAGCACGAGGTGGGTACGGCGCTGGGTGTTGCTCGGACGCGCGGCCTGCTGGGTCACGGTCCCTGCGGAGTCCATGACCCACCACGTGATGACCCGGGTGAGCGACGCGCCGGACAGAGCGACCGTGGACCCGGGGGTGTCGACGCGGGTCACAGCAGGATTGTGGTGATCGGTGACTTCGTCCACCACGTACCCGGTGAGGGCACCGATGTCCAGGGCCTGCGGGTTGGAGCCGTTCACGTTCAGCTCGCCACCGGCAATGACCCCGGTGGACAGGGATGCGGAGACCGCTTCGAACAAGTCGATGTCGGGCGACCCGACGGAGACCCGGAAGACCTCTGCGTCGATGTGGATCCAGTACTCGCCTTCCAGCGCCCAGAACTCCACGGTGCCGTTGATGTCCGTGGTGACCGGGTTGGCGAGCGGCGTGGTGCCCGTGACGTCCGTGAAGAGGGACGCGAGCGCGTTGGAGTTGAGCGGGAACACCCGGGCGGAGACGTTCGCCGCGAGCACCCCGGACGGAAACCAGAACTGCCGGCTGAACTGTGCGATGGTCACGATCTTCCTTCCCCGTGGAACGGCCCCCGCAGCCGCACCCGGCTGCGGGGGCCGTGCGGCTGCTAGGCCAGGACCGATCCACCGCAGAGGGCGGCCGGCGGGGCGACGGTGACCACTTCGAAGTGCACGTGGTCGTTGTCGTCGATCGCCGTGAGGATGACCTCCGGCGTGTCGGACACCGCGTCCCGGCGCACCGTGTAGGCAGCCGGGCCGGTGCCCCAGCCGGATCCCACGGACGTGCGCGCGGTGAGGGTCAGGTTCAGCGCCGCGTTCGCCATGGACCAGTCGCCCACGCGGGCCTGGACGACGTACGGGAAGAGCCAGTACCCGTACTGCTTGTTCCCCTCCGCGTCACAGCTCTGGCCGGAGATCCCGGACCAGATCTCCAGTGCGAAGTTGGCGGTGCCGGTGACTTCCGAATTGAGGCGGAAGCCGACGGTGTTCGGGGTCGGCGTGGCGTCGTCGACGACCAGCGGGTTGCCGGTGACGATGTTGTACGCCACCGGGTCCACCTGGCACATGACCATGGTCAGGTTCAGCCAGCGGAGCTGGGGATTGCCCTGGTCGTCGATGCAGAGGTCACCGTTGCCGTTCAGCTGGGTGATCTCCTCCGGGTCCAGGTAGACCGGAGACGCGTCGACGTTGACGAACCCGTTGGTCACGAGCGTGCCCGTGGGACCGGGGTCCGGCGCCCCGCACTCGTCCAGCCGCGTGAGCCGCAGCCTCGCGAGCCGGGACATGGAGGAACAGATCGTTGCCATGCCTCACTCCTCTGTCTTGCGAGGCTTGCGCCCGCGTGTCGGCTTTTGCGGCTCGTCGCCGTGGTACAGGGCGGCCACGGCCGGGGCCACCAGGAAGGCGTTCCCGGCCCGGACCGTGCGGACCAGATCGGGGTGCCCGGCCACGGCCAGGAGAGCACGGGCCGTGGCCTTGAGCTCCCCTTCAGCCGGGACGATCTCCACCCAGTCGTCGTCGGCCATCACGCGGCCTCCGTATCGACCTTCGGCGCCGTGATCGGCACCTGTACGGCGGACACCTTGTCGCACACCCAGGTGTGCGCGTAGACGCGCTCTGCCAGAGCCATCCACTGGTTGTTGGTCCGGTTCATCGTGGCCGTCACGTCGGGCACGACGACCGGGGAGCGGCGGATGAGCACGGGCGGGGTCATGAACGCCCACACGTTGCCGGCCGCCGGGGCAGCCCCGCCGGGACCCGTGATCCCGTACCCGGTGCCGAACGCCCAGGTGGACCCCAGCGGGGTCACGAGGGACCCGCCCTGGCGCTGGACCAGGCCCGCGTACACCAGGGCCGCGTACGCGGTCGTGTTGACGTGGATCACGCCCAGGTAGCCGTACTCGTCGTAGAAGTTCTCTTCGAGCGCAGCGATGGCGGTTCCGGCCCCGGGCAGAGCGACCACCACGGTGTCGACGCCGGCGACCCCGGTCAGGTTGGGGTCGGCTGCGACGGTCCCGCCGCCCCACAGCTGGGCTTCCACCTGGTGCTGTTCGTTGGCGGCCAGCTTGCGGCGGACGGAGGCTTCCATCTCTGCCGCAGTGCGCCCGACGGTGCCGCACTTGCGGGTGGCGTACACCCAGTACGGCGTGCCCTCCATGTACGCCTGACCTTCGTCGAAGGTCTTGGCTGGATGGGTGGAACAGTTGGCGTCGTACGCGTACACGGCGCCGCAGTCCTCTGCGGGGAACTGGAAGCCGGACGCGATGCTGCGGGCGTCCAGGTCATCGGTCACCGTGGCCGCGTTGAACAGGCCGTACCGCAGCACACCGGGAGACGGAGCCGCGATGAGCTCCGCACTGTTGGTCTGAATAGCTGCCATGTGTCGTCACCTCCCTTCGGTTTAAGACCGGCCCCCGCCGCTGGACGACAGAGAGCGGGGGCCGGCCGGTCGGGAGGACTACGCGCCCGTGTCCGGGGCGGCGCAGTTGGTGTACGCCTGGAACGCGGTGGTTCCGGACGGGCAGGCCTGGGCGGTGTACTGGCGCACCGGGCCGCACGGGAAGAGGAGGTTGAACCCCTCCTCCGTGAAGAGGCGCGTGTACAGGTTCTGCGCCAGGTTGGTGGAGTCGTAGACGTTCGAGAGCGTCACGACGTCCTGGCGCGCGAGCACGACCGCCCCGGCGGGGAAGATCAGGAAGTTCACCGTGGTCGGGAGCGCGGTGGCCACGACGGCCGGGTTGCCCACGTTGATGCCGCCGGCGTAGAAGTCCTGCCAGTCGTAGACGAACTGCGGCCGGATGTTCCGGGTGGTGAACGCGCGGATGATCTCCGGGTCCGCGACGGTGGCGTTCGCCATGGACCAGCCGTTCTTGCGGACGATGTCTGCCCGCATCTGGGTGAGTACCCACATGGGGAGGATCACCTCGAACGTCTGGTTGAAGCTCATCCGGTCGCGGTACCGCATGTCGGTGGCCGCCAGGTCGATGGCGGACAGCACGGAGGCCGTGACGGACGAGTCGTTGCCGAGGCCGGTGGCCCCGGTGCCGGACAGGTCGCCCTGAGCCGGGATCACGGTGGCGGCGCCGGCGAACGTGGCGATGCGGGTGATGATGTTCTCGTTCAGCTTGTGCGCGTGGTTGGTCAGGGTGCCGTCCACCCAGGTCTCCACCATCTCCGGGTACCCGGCCGACTGCAGGAACGCACCGGTGATGCAGGTGACGGCGACGTCCAGGCGCGTGTCCGTGAAGGTCGGGCACGGGATCTCCGCGCAGTTCTTCGCCGTGTCGGCGATGACCTGCGCTTCGGTGAGGATCGTGAAGTTGGTGGCAGCGTCCAGCGCCGCCCACGTGGGCTGGGACTGCACGTAGTTGAACCCGCCCCGGCGCGCGGTGGCGGTCGGCAGGTCCAGGATGCCGTCCATGGACCACAGCGAACACAGGTCGTACAGGTTCTCGGACGGGGCGCACCAGCCGGCGGCCGCCGTGAGGGAGGCTCCCTTGTCCAGGGCGCTGGACCACGAGCTGAGCAGCGATCCGCCGGACAGACGGCCCTCGCGGACGAGTTCCTTGACTGTGGCATAGTCCTGTTCGCCGTCGCGGACCAGGTCGAAACGCTGGCCCTCGGGACGCTCACGCGAGAACTGCGCGATCGAACGCTTTACGGACGTGCCGCCGGAGTGGGCGTTGCCGTACTGCTTGAACGACTTCAGCACCGCTCGCGTGATGTCGCTGACGGAGACCTGTTCCGTCTGGGTCCGACCCAGCACAGAGGCACCGTCGGCCGTCAGCGTGATGGAGAACTCACGGTGGTCGTCCGCGGGGACCGGGGGCGTCTGCGGGGCGGCCGGAGCCATGGCGGCCACGGACGGAACGACGGGTGCCGCAGCCACGACCGCAGCCGGCTCGGTCACCGGGGT
>Ga0247829_10000014_pt1 | contig 41139 bp, 37 predicted proteins | sample 12C_Control_Day4_FD_207765 | JGI IMG/M metagenome (GOLD analysis project Ga0247829, IMG submission 207765) | Soil microbial communities from agricultural site in Penn Yan, New York, United States - 12C_Control_Day4 | ecosystem: Environmental > Terrestrial > Soil > Agricultural land | place... | reverse complement strand
ATCATCTACCGGCATTCGCCAAGCGTACTGGGTCCCGGCCTTCCTCCGCGAGCGTGCTGCCGCACGCTCACGGCGCCGGGATGACGTTGGGGATCAGATCGTCCCTTCGCTGCGCATCGCGGCAATCTCCGCCTCGCCGTATTCGGCCTCGCGCAAGACCGCGTCCGCGTCGGCGCCCGGCAGCTGCGCGGGCCTCTCGACCTTGCCGCCGCCTTGCGCGAGCCGGAAGCCCGAGCCGACGAAGGTGAGATCGCCGTGCGGCGTTGAAACCTTCTGCAGCACATCGCGATGGGCGAGCTGGGGATGCGCGACGATCTCGGGGATGGTCCACACCCGCGAGCAGGGCACGTCGGCCGCAGTCAGCCGCGCCTCCCAGGTCTTGTCGTCGGCGGAGGCGAGCACCTCCTCGATGATGGCGCGCAGCTCAGCCTCGTTGGCCATGCGCGCCGGCCAGTCGACGAAGCGTCTGTCCTTCGGCAGATCGGGATGGCCGATGGCCTTGGCGAGCGCGGCGAACTGCTTGTCGTTGTTGACGGCGAGCAGGACGTGGCCGCCCTTGCACTTGAAGGTGTCCGCCGTCGGCAAGCGGCTCTGCGCCTTGTTACCGAGCTGGCCCTGCACGTGGCCGCCGATGGTGTAGTCGGTGACGTAGGTGGTGAGGAACGCCAGCGTCGCATCCAGCATGGCGACGTCGACGAGCTGGCCCTTGCCGGTGTGGGTGCGCTGGTAGAGCGCGCTCGATACCGCATAGGCGGCCGTCATGCCCGCAATCGCGTCGCAGACGGCAAAGCCCGCGCGTGTCGGCCCCGTCTCGGCAAAGCCGGTGACCGACATGATGCCGCTCATGGCCTGGATCTTGCCGTCGTAGGACGCCGTCGTGCGCTCCGGCCCGTTCTGGCCGAAGCCCGAGACGGCGCAGTAGATGAGCTTGGGATTGATCTCCGACAGGGCCGCGTAGCCGATCCCGAGCTTGTCCATCACGCCGGGGCGGAAGTTCTCCATCACCACGTCGGTCTTGGCCGCGAGCCGCTTCACGATCTCGATCGCCTTGGGGCTCGTGAGGTCGAGCGCCAGGAAGCGCTTGTTGGAGTTGATGCCCATGAACCCCGTGCCGAGGTTGCGCGCGGCCCACTCCTTGCTCGGCGGCCCGCGACGCATGTCGTCGCCCTTCGGCCGCTCGACCTTGATGACGTTGGCGCCGAGCAGGGCGAGCTGGTAGCTGGCGAACGGCCCGGCGAACACCTGCGTGAAATCGAGGATGCGGACGCCCGAGAATGGCTGGGTCATGCGGCGCTGGCCTTCGCCTTGTCGCGCTGCAGCCCCAGGTCCTCGCGCAGCTTGGTTGCGACCTGCTTCTGCTTGTCGAACTCGGCGCGGCGGCGCGCGATCTCCTCGGGCGACATGCGCGCGACGTTCTGGAAGTCGAGCTTCCAGTCGGGACTGCTGCTCCAGGGAAGCGGCGACTGCACGGTGGTGCGCGCGGCGGGCGCGGTCTCCAGCACCTTCAGGGCAAGCTCCAGCGTGAAGGCCTGCGACTGCGGGTCCTTGGGCCGCCCTGCGGCATTGCCGAGCGGGAAGTCCGAGAACAAGAGCCGCGGCACGCCGACGTGCTCGACGATGTCCTTGGCGCAACCCATCACCACAGTGGGGATGCCGGCAGCCTCCAGCGCACGCGCGGCGAAGCTGATGCTCTGGTGGCAGACAGGGCAGTTGGCGAGGAGCAGCGCCGCATCGACGCCATCGGCCTTGCAGCGCGCCACCAGATCCGGGCAGTCGACATCCAGCGTCACACGGTGGCTGCGGTTGGTGGGGAGCCCGTGAAAGCGCGGCGCAACCGCGCCGATGCGCCCGCGCGCGGCCACGCGCCGCAGCTCCGGCAGCGGGAACCAGGTGCCGGGGTCCTCCGCCGTGGTGTGCTTGCGGTCGATCCCCACATGACTGATGCGCAGATCGTGGTCCTTCGAAGTGTCGCCGGAGTAGACTTGGTAGAACTTCGCCGCCGAGTTGTACGGCGCCCCAGGCCCCTGATCGCCCTTGTCGGGCTGATAGGGCGCCGCCGTGGTGACGATCGTGATGCGCGATTGCGCCAGCGGCTTCTTCAGCGGCTGGAACGGCACCTCGGCATAGTGTGCCCACTCGTAGGGCGCGCCGTAGCCGAGCGTCACGTAGTAGTCCCTGATCCGCTGCATGTAGGGGATCGGCGCGTCGTGCGCCGGCGCGAAGCCGAACTCCTGCCCACGTTCTCTGGTCATGGCTTGGCGTCTCCTTGGCGGTTCCGATCACATTGTCCGAGCCTTTGCCGCAGGCCGCAAGCCCCTGCACGGGGTCATTCCCGCAAGCGCGAAGCGCACGAGGTCGGGCCCTCTGCGGCGGTCCAGCCCGATGAGTGGCGTCATGCCGGCGCCGCGAGGGCGCGATAGCGCGCTCGCGGGAACAGGCCGGCACCCAAGCGCTGACGTGGGGCTCGGGGCTGGATACCCGCTCTGCGCTTCGCTTGGCGGCTATGTCGCGGTACGCCTTGCCGGTATGACCCACCTACGAGTGGTCAATGCGCCGTGGGGCCAATAGGCTCGACCTCGACAAGCCAAAGCGAGGAGCGCCCCATGGCCAACGCCGCAGACGCCGTCACCTACACCTCGGCCGACCGCATCGCCACCATCACCATCAACCGAGCGGACCGCATGAACCGCATCGACGCCGATGTGGTCGAAGGCCTGCACCATGCCTGGCAGCGCTTGATGGGCAGCGAGGAGGACCGCGTGGCCATCCTGACCGGCGCCGGCGACAAGGCCTTCTGCGCGGGCGCCGACCTGCGCTCACCGCCCAACAACCTCTACCGCGCCATCCCCGGCGTCGGAGTGCCCGTCGACAAGCCGGTGATCGGCGCCGTCGCCGGCTGGGTGGTCGGCGGCGGCATGGTGCTGACGACCATGTGCGACATCCTGATTGCCGCCGACAGCACGCGCTTCTCCTACCCCGAGGTGAAGGTCGGCTTCACCGGCGGCATCATCACCAACATCGCCGCGCGCATCCCGCACAAGATCGCCATGGAGCTGCTGCTGGTCGGCGACCCGATCGATGCCAAGCGCGCCTACGAGGTCGGCTACGTCAACAAGATCGTGCCCGTCGCGGAGCTGATGCCGACGGCGCTCGACTATGCGCGCCGTATCGCCGCCACGGCGCCTCTTCCCTCGCGCGCGCTCAAACGCTTCGTCGCGGAATGTCTGCCCAAGGGCCCGACCGAGATCGCCGGCATCGCGCGCGCCCAGACCGATGCAATCTTCGAGAGCGCCGACTGGGAGGAAGGCCGCAAGGCCTTCGCCGAGAAGCGGCAGCCGGCGTATCGGGGGAAGTGACCCAGGTGACGTTTGTTACCTCGGGACTATTCCCGCGGCCTCGGCGATCAGGCGGTAGCTCGTGTGGCGCACGGCCTCGTCGTAGGCCCAGGTGACGACTGCCATTTCCTGCACGTCGAGCCGCTTGGCCAGCTCCTGGATGCGCTGCAGGACATCGCCGGGCCTGCCCACGAACGCGTTGGCGCGATACGTGGCCATGCGCGCCCTCTCCCCGTCCGAGTAGGGGTAGGCCGCAGCCGTTGCCGGCGGCTCGAGCGCCGAGAAGATGCCGCGGTCGCGCAACAGGCGGAACCGCGCGCGCGAGGCGAAATGGAACTCGGCCTCCTCCTCCGTCTCCGCCGCCAGCGCCCACACGCACAGCCCCGTATGCGGCTCTGGATGGCGCGCGCTCGGCTTGTAGAGCTTGCGGTAGATGTCGAGCGCCTGCTCGCCGCCGGCGCCGTCCGAGAAGAACCAGGCAAACGCGTAGGGCAACCCGAAATGCGCCGCCACCTGGGCGCCGTAGTCGGAGCTTCCCAGGATCCAGATCTCGGGCGAGGTATCGCCGGCGGGGTAGGCGCGCACGGCCGCAAAGGGATGCCCGTCGGGCAGGGCCGAGCCCGTCACCCAGGCCATCAGGTCGCGAACGTCGGCCGGGAATTGCGCGGGACGCTCGTTGGCGAGCGGGTTCAACGCGAACGCCGTGCGCCCGTCCGACCCCGGCGCGCGGCCGAGCCCCATGTCGATGCGGCCGGGCGCGATGGCCTCGAGCACACGGAACTGCTCGGCTACCTTGAAGGGGTAGTAGTGCGGCAGCATCACACCAGCGGTGCCGACGCGGATGCGCTTGGTCACCGAGGCGATGGCCGCAACCAGGATCTCGGGCGCCGTGCCGACGATGGTCTCGTTGCTGTGGTGCTCGGACACCCAGAAGCGGTCGTAGCCGAGCGCCTCGCAGTGCTGCGCGAGCGCGATGGTGTCGCGGATGGCGTTGCCGTGCGGCCGGTCGACAACCGCAATCGACTGATCGAGTACCGAGAGACGCAGGGGGCTCACTCCTCAATTGCGCGCGACGTGGGTCGGCGCGGCCCGCGGGGCGCGCGCGACCGCGCAGCATAGCATCTCCGGTGGCAGGTTCACCTCGCCGGGTCGCGGCGCTTTGCCTTGGCGGAAGGCGCGGTCCGCGGGTAGCCGGCAATGCGCGCGAGCACAACCTTCAGCGGGTCCTCCACCCAGGCATTGCTCACGAAGTCGCGGTGCACGACCTCGTCGGGGCTGCCGACGAACGCGACGGTCCCCGGCGTCAGCTTCGCCGGCAGGCTGGTCGTGAAGTGGATGCCGCGCTCGGTCAGGATGCGTTGGAAGTCGGCATTCTCCTCGCGCGAGGAGCGCGAGTGGGCGCTCAGGAAGAACGCGGCCTCGTGGCCTGCGATCCAGTCCGCGAATTTGTCGAGGTCGCCGTAAAGCCCGTCCATGATGATGACCCCGCGCAGACGATCGCCGAGCCCGCCCTGGCGCAGCACCCAGGCGGCCGGGTAGTAGCCGCCGCTATAGGCGACGATGACCACGGGGAGCGCGTCGATGGCCTTGGCGGCGCGGCGGTCGCCGTGGAGCCTGGCGAGCTGTATCGCCGCCGCCTCCACGAAGCGGCGGAAGTGGCCAGCCTCGTGGAACTTGCCGGCGGTGGAATCCAGCGCATCGACGGCAAGTTGCGGTACCACCAGCACCGCATTGAGCCCCGACTGCGCCAGCTGGCGCGGCACCTGCTGGCGGGCCACGACGTCACGCTCGAGTATCGTCTGGTTGCCGTGCAGGAACACGAGCATCAGTCCCGGCCGCGCGGGATCGAAGCCCGCGGGGATATAGAGGAGCACGCGCCGGTCGCTGTAGGTGGCATCCTCCCAGTAGACGGTGCCGCCGCGTGCGGAGGTCCGCCCCCGCCGGCCGTCCTTCTCGACGTCGAAGAACGGCTTGTCCTGCCCCGGCAGCGGCCGCCCGTCGAAAGGGAAGGGAGAGGCGTCGAACGCCACCAGCGCCGTCTTGGGCTTCGCCGTTGGCGCCGCCGCCGCGGGAGCGGGCATCCCCAGGCACAGGCCTCCAAGCCCGGCGGCCAGCATCATCGACCCCAGCAGGCGAAGCGATGTCGGCCTTCTCACGTGCGGCGGCTCTCTGTCCTTGCGGGTGCGGTGAGCGGCAACAGTATCGCGAAGAACCCCAGCATCGCCAGCAGGTAGGCGCAGCCGCTGACAACGAGCACGGCAGCGAGCCCGAACGATACCGCGATCACGGGCACCAGCGCGGCCCCTACCACCGCGAAGCAGCCGTTGATGCTCCACGCCCATAAGAACATGTGGTCCTTGCCGAGCCGCGACAGCCACGCCATCGCGATCGGCATCGGCAAGCCCATCAGGAACGCGGGCGGCAGGATCAGCACGAAGCAGACGACGAGGCGCAAGGCGTAGGGCAGGGCGCCGATCCACTCGAGGGCGCGGTCGAGGGCCAGGCCGTAGCCGATCAGCATCGCGCCGATGGCGAGGAACAGCTTGGGCATGATGGTGCGCGCGCCGTCGAGGTAGCGCTCGGAGGCGAGGCTGCCGAGACCGGAGAACACGAGCATGCCGGTGATCAGCACCGAGGCGGAGATGGTGGCGTTGCCGAGCGCCTTGCTGAACTGGGCGATGAGCCCCACCTCGACCATCACGTAGCCGGCGCCGAGGCAGGCGAAGTAGCCGATGGTACGGAGTTTGCCGGGGTTGCGGGAGAGGATCGTGCGCCAGCCGTAGACGAGCGGCAGCACGACGAGTGAGAGCGCGGCGATGCTGGCGACGGCAAGGATCGACCAGGCCAATACCCGGCTCCACTCTGCCCGCATCGGCTCCGGCGCGTCCGCAGCAATCGGTGCCGGCGATCCCGCCAGCGGCCCCGCCGCATAGAGGCCGATCGAGGCCACGGCGACAAGGCCGATCCAGGCGACCGCGCGCACCCGACCCGTCGCCCAGAACCACAAGGCGCCGCCCGCCAGCCACAGCAGCAGCGGCACGATCAGAAGGCTCTGCGGTGCGATGACGGACATCGCACCCAGGATCAGGAGGCCGCACAGCCCCGACCCCGTGAGGTCGGCAAAGTACACACGGCCGAACACCCGCCGCGCCTTCAGGAAGACGATGCCGAGGAACAGCGCGCCGGCCAGGAAGGGCAGCATGTAGAGGATGAAGCTCGCAAACAGCCGCCACTTCAGTGCCGGATCGGAGGCGAGGAACATGGCCTCGACCGGAATCTGCCGCGCCAGCAGGTGGGCCGAGACGATCAGCGGGCCAAACAGCATCAGGGCGAGGGCGGCAGCCCATTGCCAGTTGCGCTCGAACCAACCCTTGGCCGTGCACATCACGGCGCCCGTCAGGCCGAAGCCCAGCATGGCGAGGCTCACCACCAGCGACCCCACGTGCGCCCAGTTGCCGATCGCAAATACACGCATGACCGCGATCTGCAGGGCCACCACCGCGCCGGCCACCAGCCCTACCGAGAGATAGATGGCGGGCGTAGGCCGCAGGCCATCGCTCGCAGACGTCCACTGCGGGACTACGCCGTCGAGGCGCAGGGACGGGGCGCGGAGCGCCGTCTCAGGCCTGATTGTGCGCTGGGTCGCCGACATCGCCGTTTGGGGTCATGGCATGGACGGTGGCAGGAACGCGACAGACCCCTCGGCCAGGGGCTGCGAACCCCGGGGCGGAACGGCAAGGAGAAGCCGCAGGACGGATCGTGAGCTTCGGCGTCGCAACCGCGCACCCCGAGTTGTGGTGGAGACGGCCGGGGCCGAATCTTCTCGCAATGTAATTCGAGGCGATGTGTAACGCTGTAGCCCGCGGATCACGGGGCCGAAAAAGCGTCCTGCACGGAACGCCGGCTGATCCTGGCCAGATCGGGACGCACCGGTCAGGCCGCGTCCGCCTTCGCCTCGACCCGGCGCCGCAGCATGCCCTGCAGCTCCGCCAGCGGCCGGGGCGGGCTGAAGAAGTAGCCCTGCATCTCGGTGCAACCTTCCGCGCGCACCCTCTCGAGCTGCTCCCTGGTCTCCACGCCCTCGGCCGTGGTGGCGATGCCGAGGCTGGTGCCGAGCCCGGCGACCGCGCGCAGGATCGCCAGCGCATCCTCGCGCGCCCCCGAAAGGTCGGAGACAAAGCAGCGATCGATCTTGATCTTGTCGAAGGGAAAGCTGCGCAGGTAGCTCAGCGATGAGTATCCGGTGCCGAAGTCATCGAGCGCGATCCGTGCGCCGAGCCCGCGCAGCCTGTGCAGGATATCGAGCGTCGCAGCGTTATTCTTGAGCAGCACGGACTCGGTGATCTCGAGCTCCAGCCGGGAGGCTGTCAGGCCGGAGGCAGCAAGTGCCGAGAACACCGTGTCGACGAGGTGCGGGCTGTTGAACTGGATGGCCGAGAGATTGATCGCGATCTTGATGTGCTGGGGCCAATGGGCGGCAGCCGCGCAGGCCTGTCGCATTGCCCACTCGCCGAGCGGCACGATCAGCCCGGTTTCCTCCGCCAGGGGAATGAACTCCCCCGGCGAGACGAACCCGCGCTGGGGATGGCGCCAGCGCAGCAGGGCCTCGAAGCCGCAGATCTCGTCGCGCTCGAGGTTGACGAGCGGCTGGTAGTAGAGCTCGAACTCGCCGTTGACCAATGCCTTGCGTAGGTCGAGCTGCAGCTTGCTGCGCGCCTGCATGTCGGCGTCCATGTCCTGCTCGAAGAAGCGATGGCTGCCGCGCGCGTCGCTCTTGGCCCTGGAGAGGGCGAGGTCGGAATTCCTGAGAAGCTCGTCGGTATCGGTGCCGTCGCCCGGGGATACGGCGATGCCGATGCTGGCGCCGATCGTGACCTGATGGCCGGCAAGCTCGAAGGGCTCGCCGATCGTCTCGGCAATGCGTGTTGCGAGCGCCGTGGCGGCGACCGGTTGCTCGGGCACCATCTGCACGATGCAGAACTCGTCGCCGCCGAGCCGTGCCAGCGTGTCACCCTCCGCGATGCAGCTCTGCAGCCGCTCCGAGACGGCCTTGAGCAGCGAATCCCCGATGGGATGGCCGAGCGTGTCGTTGACGTCCTTGAAGCGGTCGATGTCGAGGCTGAGCACCGCCAGGCTCCTGCCCTTCTCGGGGCCGTCGAGCGCTTGCTCCAGCTGCTCGCGCAGCAGCATGCGGTTGGGCAGCTCGGTGAGCACGTCGTGGTGCGCCATATGGGTGATGCGCGCCTCGATGCGCCGATACTCCGTCACGTCCTCGTGCGTCGACACCCAGCCGCCATCCGGCATCGGCTGATGTTTGATGGCGACGACGCGCCCGTCGCTGAGCTGGCGCACATTGGTGACCGGCCGCTGCGAGGCGACGACGCCGCGCACGTCGCGCAGATAGTCCTCGGGCGTCTGCTCGATGTGCAGGCCCTTTGCCAGCCGGAAGCGGATGATCTCCTCGAACGCCGTCCCCGGTTGGGCAAGCTCCAGCGGCAGTCCATACATGCGCATGTAGGGCACATTGCAGACGACGAGCTTGTGCTCGGCATCGCACATGCACAGGCCCTGGGACATGTTGTTGAGGGCGGCATCGAAGCGCAGGTTCTGCACCTCGAGCTGGTGCTTCTGCGACAGGAGCTCGGACTGCTTGGCGTCGAGCAGCCTCTGTGCGTTGTCCAGCCCCGCCAGCGGCAGGCGGCGGAAGCAGTAGTAGGCCAGCAGCCCGAGCAGGAAGAAGCCGAGCAGGACGTAGAGGGTGCCGATGAAGACCTCGCGCGTGCTGAGCGCGATATGGAACTGCCCGCTGAATTGCGGCGTGTGGATCGCTCTTGCGACCTCGATCTCGGGCCACGTGGACGGCACGCCCTGGAACATCACCACGGTGCCGTCATTGGCGGTGACCCAGCTCGCAACCACGACGCCGTGGGATCGGCGGGTGGCGTGCAGAACCGAGATGGAGACCTGATTGAGCCAGTCCACGGCGCTCCGCCGCGGCAGCTGCACCTCGATGTGGCGTGCGCCCAGCGTCGCCTGCTCCTCGGCGCGCTGGTAGAGCTGAAGCGTGCTGAATACCGCATAGGTGAGAGGCGGCGCCAACATGGTCACGGCAGTCGTCACGAGGCCGAGATAGCCGATGAGCACTCGCGGGGAACCGGCCCGTCGCGTCAGTCGCACGTTGATGTGCGAGACGCGGCTGCGGACCTTCTCGCCGGCTGCCGCAACTCTCGCTCGGAGTCGCGCAACGGCGTCTGTCAGTGAGACGGGCAGGCGCATACGCTTCTCTCCCCCAAAGCGTACGCAGAGGCTAGATTTGAAACATAAAAAAAGAGACAAATGCAGTTTTTCCGAGAACGGTATGACTGCCCCAAGACGATACGCTCGGCGGTTGTTTTCCTTCCGGATGCGCGGACGTCCACAACCTGTGGGATGGGACCATCCCGGCGCGTATCGCAAATGGCGAGAAAAGCCGTGCCGAATGGGCTATGGTTTTGGCGTGGGAGCCGCAACTTGCCGAGCAAGGAGAACGCCTGTGACCATCACGACGCCGAATGCCAAGACCCATGAGAGCTTGTCGGCCCTGGCCTCGCGCTACGTCGACGTGGCCTCGCTGCCGTGGGTGCCGACCCGGTTCAAGGGCGTGGATCTCAAGGTCCTGATGGAGGACAAGGAGACCGGGCTGATGACGGCGCTCACGCGCTTTGCGCCGGGCGCCAAGCTGCCCGATCACGAGCATACCGAGCTCGAGCAGACCTGGGTCCTGGAAGGCTCGCTCGCCGACCACGAGGGCGTGGCCACCGCCGGCAACTACGTCTGGCGTCCGGCCGGCAGCCGGCACGACGCCCACTCGCCCAACGGCTGCATCACCCTGTCCTTCTTCCTCAAGCCCAACAAGTTCTTCGACATGGGCGGCGGCCACATCAAGTAAGGCCTCCCTGGTGCACGATCATTCGCACGACCATTCCGGCGGGGCCCCCGACCGGCGGGCCCTGCTGCGCAGCGGGCTGGCGGCGGGGATGGCCGCCTCCCTTCCGGGCCTGAGCTGGGCCGCGGCACCGCAGCTGAGCCGCGGCATGGCGCGCGCCGCCTCGGCGTGGCTGGCGCAGCTCGATGAGGGCCAGCGGCGCGAGGCCCGGCTCGAATGGTCGGGCCGCCAGCGCGAGAATTGGCACTACGTGCCGCGCGGCCGGCCGGGCGTGGCCCTACGCGCCATGAGCGAGCGCCAGACGGCGACCGCCTGGGACCTGCTCGGGTCCCTGCTCAGCGCCCGCGGCCTCGATCAGGTGCGTGGGCTCATCAAGATCGAGCGCATCCTGGGCGAGCTCACCGGCAGCCCCGGATTCCGCGATCCCGGCAACTACGCCCTTGCCATCTTCGGCGACCCCGCGGGCAATGGTCCCTGGGCCTGGCGCTTCGAGGGTCATCATCTCTCCCTGAGCGTGCTGGTCGCGCCCGGGCACGGCGTCTCCGTGACGCCGGTGTTCTTCGGCGCCAATCCGGCGCGCGTGCCCGGCAGCCATGCGCACGGCGGGTTCCGGCTGGTCGGCGCGGAGGAGGACGCCGCCTTCTCGCTCCTGCAGTCCCTGGAGGGCGGCGTTCGCTCCCAGGCCGTGATTGCGGACAGGTCGCTCGGCGACATCGTCTCGGGTCCGGGGCGAGAGGTCAGTCTCCAGCGCTTCGAGGGGGTGCCACTGGCCCGGCTCAACGAAGCGCAGAGGGGCGGCGTGATGCGCATCCTCGAGCTCTACGCCGGCACCATGCGGGAGGAGATTGCGGGCCCTGCACTCGCCAAGGTGCGCGAGGCCGGCGTCGAGGCCCTGCATTTTGCCTGGGCCGGCAGCCTGGCACGCGGCCGGCCGCATTACTTCCGCGTACATGGCCCCACGGCGCTCGTCGAGTACGACAACACGCAGGACGGCGCCAACCACGTGCATTCCGTGTGGATCGACCCCGTCGGCCTGTTCGGCCGCGACCTCCTCAAGGCGCACTACCAGGGGGCGCATTGATTTCCCTCTCCCCGCATGCGGGAGAGGGAGCCGAGTGGCCGGAAGCCGGCCTTGGCGCGCGCCTCGCCGGTTGTTTCAGAGCTGAGGAGCGCGGCGAGGCGCGCGGCCTCGGCGGGCAGCGCCGCCTTCGTGCAGACGCCGACGGTGTAGACGGTGGCGAGCTCGTAGCCTTCGGGCAGTGGGCCTACGAGGGTCACGCCCGGCGTCGCCAGAATCTCGGTGACCTGCGTGCAGCCGATGGGGCGTGCGGCCCCCGACTGCGCCAGCGCGCGCATTGCGGTTGCGCCATTGGGATGGGGTTGGAGGCGGGGGGCCACATCCCTGCCGATGCCCAGCCGTTCGAGCGCCTTGGCGAAGTGTATGCCGGCCGTCGCCTGCTTCGGGTCGGGGAAGTAGATGGCGTCTGCCGCGAGCAGGGCGGCGCGCAGCTCATCAGCGTTGCCGACCGCAGGTGCTGGATCGCCGGCGCGCGTGGCGACGCCGGTCTCCACGACGCCGACGTCGACGACAGAGCCGGCGACCACATGACCCGAGCGCGCGAGCTCGGCAATGAGGGCGGAGGTCAGAATCAGCAGGTCGGCGCGGGCACCGGCGAGGAGCTTCTCACGCATGGCGCCGACGGCGCCGAAAGTGCCGGCGATGTCGCAGCCGGTCTCGGCCTTGAATTGCGCCTCGAGCGCGGCGACAAGCCCCTGCGCCGCCCCGCCGCTCAAGACCTCGACCCGCATCGTTTCCCACGCCGTCCGCTCGTGCGTCACGCATTCACGCCATGGCGGCGACGATGCGCTCGCGGGTGATGGGCAGGTCGCGGACGCGCACGCCGAGGGCGGCGAAGATGGCATTGCCAATGGCCGCCGCCGTGGGCCCATGCGCCGCCTCGCCCGCGCCGAGGAATTTCTCCGTCGGCCGCGAGACGATCTCGACGTCGACCGCCGGCACTTCCGAAAAGCGCAGGATCGGATAGGTCTCCCAGGTGTCGCTGGTTATGCGCGAGGCATCGAAGCGCACGGCCTCCTTCAGCGTCCAGCTGGTGGCCTGGATCGCACCGCCCTCCATCTGGTTGGCGACGCCGTCCGGATTGACCACCTCGCCCACGTCGACCGCGACCACCACACGGCGCACGCGGATGTCGGCCGCACCCTCCACCTCGGCGACGACCGCGCAATAGGCGCCGAAGTTCTTGTAGCGCGCCCATGCGATGCCGTGGCCCGTTCCTTCCTTCCTCACGCGCGTGCTCCAGCCGGCCCGCTTGGCCGCGGCCTCCAGCACCGCGCGGGCCCGCGAGTCCTTCAGTTGACGCAGGCGAAACGCCAGCGGGTCCTCGCCGCGCTCCGCCGCCAGCTCGTCCATGAACGATTCGATGGCGAACACGTTGGCGAAGGCCCCGAGCGTGCGCAGCGCCGAGGTGCGGATCGGCATCACGAGGAGCCGGTTGCAGACGATGCTCCAGGCCGGGAAATCGTAGGCCGGTACCAGGTTGCGCTCCGCCCCGCCGCCGTTTGCCATCGGCGGGTTGAAGGCGATGAAGCGCTCGAACGGTTGCGCCAGCTGCGAGGCCGCGAGCACGGTCGGGATCGGCGCACGGCCGGCGCGAGAGACATGACCGTTGCTCCACACCTCGCCGCGCCAGCCGACGATCTCGCCGCGCGCATCGAGGTTGGCCTCGAGGTCCACCGCCATGGCTGCGCCCATCGGCGACCAGGCGAGCTCGTCCTCGCGCGACCATTGCAGACGCACGGGACGCCCATTCGCGGCACGCGCCAGCAGGACAGCATCGAAGGCGACATCATCGGCGCCGTTGTGGCCGTAGCAGCCGGCTCCCTCGACGTGCTGAACGGTGATGTTCTCCTCCGGCAGCTTCAGCGCCAGCGTCAGGTCGGCGCGCAGATTGTAGACGCCCTGGCAGTGCGACCAGATGTGCACCTTGTCTGGTGCCGTCCATTGCGCGATGGCGCAGGAGGGCGCCATCGACGCGTGCGCGATGAAGGGCCGCGAGTATTGCCGGCGGATGGTCTTGGCGACTTGCGGCGGCGTGGAAGCCTTGCGCTCGTCGACGGTCGTGGTCTCGACGGGCTGGCTCTTGAGCCAGGCGGAGAGCTTGGTCTCATCGGGCAGGCCCGCCCCGGCATCCCATGCTGCGCCCTTGCGCAGGGCCGCCAGGCCGGCGTCGGCGGCAACCTCCGTCTCGGCGACGACGCCGATGAAGTTGCCGTCGCGAACGACTGCGACGATGCCAGGGACCGCGCGCGCGGGCTTGTCGTCGAGCGAAGTGAGCTTGGCGCCAACGGCCGCGGGCTTCAGGGCGCGCCCGTGCAGCATGTCCGGCAAGGCCAGCTGGTGAATGAACCGCGGCCGCCCGAACACCTTGTCCGGCAAGTCGAGGCGAGCAGCCGGCGTGCCGGCCAGGCGGCGCGCACCAGGCGCCTTGGCGGCAATACCGGGCGTGGCGTCGCGGGCCAGCAGGGAATCGTCAGCGAGCTCCCAGTAGCTGGTGCGCAAGTTGCCTGGGCCGACGATGGTGCCGTCCTCGACGCTGAGGCTCTCGGGCGCCACGCCAAGACGCTGGGCGGCGGCCGATAGGTAGATCGACCGCGCCTGCGCCGCCGCATAGCGCACGGACGTGCCGGACTGCTCGACCGAAAGGCTCCCCGAGGTCGTGCCCTCGTTGGGGCTGGTCGGGGTGCCGGTCGCCACCATGCGAATTCGGGCGATGTCGACGTCGAGCTCGTCGGCCGCGATCTGCGCCAGCGCGGTGACGATGCCCTGCCCGATCTCGACCTTGCCGGGGCTCAGTTGCACGAAGCCGTCGCGGCTGAACTTGAGCCAGCCCGAGAGCCGCGGGTTGGCGGCAAGCGTGGGCGGCAGCGCGGCCGCCTTGGTCGCGGTCATGTCCGGGCCTCCCTCGCCGCGCGCAGCACCGCGCGCACGATTCGGTTGTGCGCCCCGCACCTACAGAGGTTGCGGTCGAGCGCCGCGCGCACGTCCGCGTCGCTCGGATCGGGATTGCGCCGCAGCAGGGCGGCGGCCGAGATCAGGATACCGGGCAGGCAGTAGCCGCACTGGCCCGCCTGCTCGGCGAGGAAGGCCAGCTGCAGCGGATGCGGCTGCTCCGGCGTGCCGAGGCCTTCGACCGTAACGATGTCCTTGCCCGTTGCCGCCCACAGCGGCGTGTCGCAGGAGGCGACAGCCGCCCCGTCGATCAGCACGTGGCAGGCGCCGCACTGATTGGCGCCGCATCCGAAGTTGGTGCCGGTGAGGCCGAGCTGTCCTCGCAGCACGCCGAGCAGCGACGCTGCCGGATCGGCCTCCACGGAGCGATCGGCTCCATTCACGCGCAACTTGATCGGCTCGACCATCTCTTCTCTCACTGCACCTTGATGCCGGCGGTCTGGATGACTTTCGCCCACTTCTCGATGTCGCCGTGCAGGTATTTCTCGAACTCGGCCGGCGTCATGATCAGCGGCACGGCGCCCTGCTTCTCCCAGGCGGCCTGCACGTCGGGCTTCGCCAGCACCTTGTTCACCTCGGCGTTGAGCTTGTCGACGATCGGCTTGGGCGTTCCCGCCGGCGCCATCAGGCCGAGCCAGATGGTAGCCTCGTAGCCGGGCACGCCGGCCTCGGCGATGGTCGGCACGTCGGGCATCAGCTTGGAGCGCGTCTTGCCGGTCGTGCCCAGCGCCCGCACCTGCCCGCCCTGCACGGTGGGCGCGGTGGTGGTGATGGCGTCGATCATCATCTGCACGTGGCCGCCGATCACGGCGTTGCGCGCCTCGCCGCTCGCCTTGTGCGGCACGTGCACGATGTCGCTGCCGCTCATGGCTTTGAACAGCTCGGAGGCCATGTGATAGGGCGTGCCCGGCCCCGAGGAGGCGTAGTTCATGGCGCCAGGCTTCGACTTCATGAGGGCGAGGAACTCCTTGAGGTCCTTGGCCGGCACCGACGGATGGATCACCATGATCAGGTCGGAGTAGTTGACCGGCGCGATCGGCACGAAGTCGCGCATCAGCTGGAACGGCTTGTTGGGGCGCAGCGTCTCGTTGGTGGTGTGGGTGTTGGACATCATCAGCAGCGTGTAGCCGTCGGGCGCCGCCTTCGCGACCTCGCCGGTACCGATGATGGAGCCGGCGCCGGGCCGGTCCTCGATCACGAACGACTGCTTGAGAGCCTCCTGCAGGTGCTGGCCGATGAAGCGCGCGTAGATGTCAGCCGGTCCGCCGGCGCCGAACGGAACGATGATTTTCACGGGACGGTTGGGATAGTCCTGCGCCGCAGCGGGCGCCCCAATGGCGGCGGCCAGCATCGCGGCAGCGGCGAGCTTCAGCAGGCGTGACATCGTTTCCTCCCACTCTGCTTTGTTTTTTCCGGGGCTACCCCAGCGACGGGCTCATTGGTAGCTTAGTTGGCAGCAATCCTCCAGACCGAGCAATGCCCTTGCAGCCCACCATCCGCTCCTTCGACCTCGCGCACCTGGCGCACGCCGAGCTGCTGACGCCGAAGCCCGAGGAGAGCTTGCGGTTTTTCGTCGACGTCATGGGCATGACCGAAAGCGGGCGGCGCGGGGACTCCGTCTATCTGCGCGGCTGGGACGACTACGAGCGCCACTCGCTGAAGCTGACCGCGTCGAAGGTCGCCGGCATGGGCCACTTCGCCTATCGCGCAACCAGCCCCGAGGCGCTCCGGCATCGCGCGGCGGTCATCGAGAAGGCCGGGCGCGGCAAGGGCTGGACGGAGGGCGACCTGGGCCACGGGCCGGCCTACGCCTTCACCACGTCCGACGGCCACAACATGGAGATCTACTACGAGACCGAGTGGTACCAGCCGCCGCCGGAGCTCAGGCCCTCGCTCAAGAACCAGGCGCAACGGTTCCCCGCGCGCGGCGTCAACGCGCGCCGCCTCGACCACATGAACCTGCTGACCTCGGACGTCGCCGAGCTGCGGCAGTTCCTCGAGGACGTGCTGGGGCTGCGCACGACAGAGAAGATCGTGCTCGACAGCGGCAAGGAGGCCGGCGCCTGGGTCACGACCAACAACAAGACCTACGACCTCGCCTTCACGCTCGATCACTATGGCGCCAAGGGCCGCTTCCACCACGTCACCTTCGCGCTCGACTCGCGCGAGGAGATCCTGCGGGCGGCCGACATCTTCCTCGAGGCGGGCGTACACATCGAGACCGGCCCGCACAAGCACGCGATACAGCAGACCTTCTTTCTCTACGTCTACGAGCCCGGCGGCAATCGCGTCGAGGTCGCCAATGCGGGCGCGCGGCTGATGCTGGCGCCGGACTGGCAGCCGGTGGTGTGGACCGAGACCGAGCGCAGGAAGGGCCAGGCGTGGGGCCTCAAGACGATCGAGAGCTTCCACACCCACGGCACGCCGCCGATCGAGCAGTACGAAGGACCGCGCAAGAAGTGATCACGCCTCCCGGCGATGCCTAGGCCGCGGGCGGGTCAAAGAGTGAGGATCGCACGATGCAAAGCTTGATACCGCTTGCCGAGGCCATCGGCGCCCGCCTGAAGGAGCGCGGCGAGACGGTCGCCGTCTCGGAGTCCTCGACCGGCGGGCTCATCTCCGCCGCGCTGCTCGCCGTGCCCGGCGCCTCCGCGTATTTTCTCGGCGGCGCGGTGGTCTACACACGCCAGGCGCGCAAGGCGCTGCTCGGCATCGGCGACAAGGAGATGGTCGCCGCCGGCATCCGCTCGGCGAGCGAGCCCTATGCGGCGCTCGGGGCACGCACGATACGCGAGCGCCATGGCGCCACCTGGGGCATCGCCGAGACGGGCGCGACCGGCCCCAGCGGCAACCGCTACGGCGATCCCGCCGGCCACACCTGCATCGCCATTGCCGGACCGGTGGAGCGCACGCTGATGCTGCGCACCGGCAGCGCCGACCGTCAGGCCAATATGCGGGCCTTCGCGCAGAAGGCGCTCGAGACGTTCCTGGAGGCGCTCAAATGAAGATGGTCGGCCACGGCTACACCTGGCAGGACCTCGAGGTCGGCCTGAAGTTCCGCACGCACAATCGCACCATCACCGAGACCGACCTCGTCGGCTTCGTCAATGCCACCGGCATGCTGGAGATGATCTTCATCGACCAGACCTACGAGCACGCCGGCGGCATCAAGGGCGGCCGCGTCGTGCCGGCGGCCCTGCCCTACACGCTGATGGAGGGCCTGCTGTGCCAGACGGTGCAGCAGATGACCGGCCTGGCGCTGCTCGAGATCGAGAAGAAGGTGCTCAAACCCACGTTCGTCGGCGACACCGTGCACATCGAGGTCGAGGTTCTCGCCATCAAGCCGACCAGCAAAGGCAACCGTGCGGTCGTCACCACCAGGAACGATATCGTCAACCAGAAGGGCGAGACCGTCATCACCTACAAGGCCGTGCGCATGATGGCGGGACGGACGTAGTGCATTCCCGGAGGGCGCGCTCCGCGCCCGTCCGGGAACTTGTCCATCGAATGAACGCAATCCGGCAAGGCCCCGGCTCTGCGCGCCTTGGACTGCGTCCCGCGGCGCTTGGCCGGGGACGCACGCGCATCACTTCCTCTCGCGCAGGCTCAGGATGTAGGCGATGAGGTCGTCCATGTCGTTGGGGTCGATGACGAGGTTGGGCATCGTCGGGTGGGTGGTGCGCGACCACACGGTGAGCGCCGTGACCGACATGCCCGGCGTGTCGGCGATCCGCTTGAACGGCGGCGCCTGCCGATGAGGCGAGGGCAATTCGTTGCGCAGAACATTGTGGCAGGTCGCGCACACCTTGCGCGCGTAGGCGAGCCCCTTGCCGGCATCGCCCAGGTCCTCCCCGTCGGCGATGGGCTTGGGCCGCTTGGCCGCCTCGGCGGTCCGCTTCACCGTCGTCGTCCAGTCCGCACCGACGCCCAGGCTGTTGATGTAGGCAACGATGGTGTCAATCTCGGGCCCGGAGAGGGCGAACTTCGGCATCTCGTCGTGCGGCGCGGCGATGCCCCGCGACAGCGGCTCGCGGAGCGCGAGGCTCGGGTGGCGGGCGGCGAGATTGCGGAACTCGGGGGCCTTGGCGTTCGGGCTCGCGCCCTTGGCGCCCACGGCGTGGCAGGCGGCGCAATTCTTCTCGACCAGCGCCTTGCCCGCCGCCACCCGCCGCTCGCTCTCGGTGAACCACACGGCCGGCGCGCCCAGACGCTTCAAGCCCTCCTTGGCGCCGATCAGCGAGGGATCGAGCAGGACAGCGGCCTGGAAATCGGCGATCGCCGCGTCCTTGCGGCCCTGCGCCTCGCGAGCATAGCCGCGGTTGTTGTAGGCGAGCGCGTAGATCGGGTTGAGCGCGAGCGCGGCGGTGTAGTCGTCGATCGCGCGCTCGAGGTCGCCGGCCCGGCGATAGGCGAGGCCACGGCGGTTGAGCGTGCTGGGGCTGATGGGATTGAGGCGGAGCGCCGCGTCGAAGTCGGCGATGGCCGCTTTCGTGTCGCCTTTCACGTAGTACGCATGCCCGCGCGCCGTGTAGTGCGCCGGTGACGACGGCACCAGCCGCAGGGCCTCGCCGTAGTCGGCAATGGCGCCGTCGAAATCGCGCAAGGCGAGCCGCGCGCGTGCCCGGCCGGCATAGCCCGAGGCATCGTCGGGGCGCAGGCGGATGGCCTGGCTGAAGTCCGAGACGGCCTGCATGCTGGCCCCGGCATCGGCGCGTGCGTTGCCGCGATTGCGATAGGCGAGCGCCTTCTCCTCCGCGCCGTACGCGGTGCCGTCGATCACCGCCGTGCATGCGCGCAGCCTCACGGCGGCGTTGGCGCCACGGCTGCAATCGGCAAGCGGATCCGCAATCGCCGCTCCCGCGCCGAGACAGAGTGCGATCGTGCCGAGCGAGAGCCTTGCGAGCATATCTGCCCCTCCGTGCCGTTTGGTCAGTTGGGCAACTGATGGTCGGCGAGGGGGCGAGCACATTGATGCGCGTCAATGCGGGCCGGTGGCTTGCGGCGTCTCTTCCACGCATGCAGCACAACCAGTTCCTCATCGCCGTATTCGACGACAGGGACAGTCTGGCGCGGGTGCTGGGCGAGCTTGGAGCCGAGGCCGCCGGCCGCGCCGCCGTCCTCCTGCACGAGAGCGCGGACGAGCCTTCCGGTGAGACCGTCACAGACCACCTGCAACGGATGACCGAGGTTCACTTCACCTCGTCGCTGCGGTGCGTCCGCTGCACGGCGGGCGGGCTTGCCGACACACTCGCCGCACGTGCGGCGGGCGGCGCCAGCAGCCTCGCCGAGGCCCTGCACGGCTGGCTCACGCCGGAGCAGGCGCGCGACTTCGAGAGGCATGTCGCGAGCGGACGCCTGCTGCTTTGGCTGCCCCCGACATCGCCTGAGGACTTCGAAACCATGTGCGCCCGCCTCGTGCAGGCGAGCCCGCACCTGGTTGCGCTGTGCAACATCGATCTCGCCGGCTAGCCGGCGACGTTAACGCTCTACGGCGCTGCTAAGACTGTCGCAAGGTTTGATCGGCCACAATGCCCGGGCAACATCCCCGGCAGCGCACACGCAACCATGGCGAAGATCTCCGCCAAGCAACTCGAGCGGTTCGATCTCGACGACCCCAAGCTGCCAGCCGCCATCGAGGCGGCGGCGCTCGGGTCCGGCGGCTATCCCTACAAGAAGCGGCTCAAGCGCGAGCCTTACGAGGAGGAGCTCGGCGGGCTGCAGAGCCAACTTCTGAAATTGCAGAGCCACGTCCTGGCCAAGGGGCAACGCATCCTGATCCTGTTCGAGGGCCGCGACGCCGCCGGCAAGGGTGGGACGATTGCCCGCTTCCTCGAGCACATGAACACCCGCCACGCCCGCTCCGTCGCGCTCAACAAGCCGAGCGACGTCGAGCGCGGCCAGTGGTACTTCCAGCGCTACGTGGCGCAGTTCCCGACCGCCGGCGAGATCGTGTTCTTCGACCGCTCCTGGTACAACCGCGCCGGCGTCGAGCGCGTCATGGGCTTCTGCACCGAGGACGAGGTCGCAAACTTCCTGCGCGATGCCCCCGATTTCGAGGAGATCGTGGTGCGCGACAGCGTCAAGCTCTTCAAGTTCTACCTCACGCTCGGCCGCGAGATGCAGCTCAAGCGGTTCCACGAGCGCCGCCACGACCAGTTCAAGCGCTGGAAGCTCTCCCCCATCGACGTCGCCTCGATCGCCAAGTGGAACGACTACAGCCGCGCCCAGGCCGAGATGTTCCGCTATACGCATACGGCCGCCTGCCCGTGGTCGGTGGTGCGCGCCAACGACCAGCGCAGGGCGCGGCTCGAGGCGATCCGGGCGGTCTTGAGCGAGCTCGACTACAAGGGCAAGGACGAGAAGATCGTCGGCAAGCCCGACCCGCTCATCGTCTGTACGGGCGCGGATTTCCTGGCCAACTGACGGCTGCCACGCCGCATCCGATGCCGGCGGCGCCGGCAGCGTTTGTCGCTGCAGTTCTTTCCGCCGCCCTTGCGCAACGCCGTCGCATAGCGCGGCGATTGCGTCGATCGGGCCCGGAACACGGCTGAGCCTCAGCGCACCTTGTAGAGCGCGTGGCGGCGATTGCGTGTGAAGGGCCGCACCTCCTTGGCCCAGCGGCCCTTCTCGCCAGCCGCCGCCCACTCGGGGCTGACCAGCACGTGCGGGCCGTCGATCTCGTAGATGGCGCTGTACCGGGGGCCGTCGACCGCCACCTTCTTCATCTCGCCGCCGAGCGCGATCGTGAACGGCTCGCCCTGCACGCGCGAGACCCCATGCACGCCCGGCACCTTCGAGAGGAACGGCACGTGCTCGGTGTCGTAGACCTCGTTGAACAGGGCTTCCTTGTCGGGATCGACGTCCATGCTGGCGACGAAAATGTACTTCGACTTGAAGGGCATCGTGAGCCTCGCGTTTCATTCCAGGGGTGACGGCGGCAGTCGGCTGCCTTCGCCCATGCTAGTCGATCGGCCGCGCCAGTCGAGGGGTGTCTCTCGCTCCCGCGGTGCTACAATTGGTGCGCCATATTCGAAGCCTGGGCCAAAGCTCGGAGTCACGCGATGTCCAAGGACCCGATTGCCGTCAGCGCCTGCGTGTTCGACGCCTACGGCACCATCTTCGATTTCGCCTCCGCGGCGGCGCGCTGCTCCGATGTGCTGGGCGACAAGGCCGCCGCCGTCACCACGCTCTGGCGCGACAAGCAGCTGCAATACACCTGGCTGCGCTCGCTGCAGGGACGGCATTCCGACTTCTGGCAGGTGACCGGCGACGCCCTCGATTTCACGCTGGAGACGCTCGGGCTTGCGGAAGCGGGCGTGCGCGACCGCCTCATGGGCCTCTACCGCGCGCTCGATTGCTTCCCCGAGGTGCCCGATGTGCTGCGCCGCCTGAAGGATGCGGGCTTCGTGACGGCGATCCTCTCCAACGGCTCGCCGTCGATGCTCGCCGACGTGGTGGCGGCGGCCAAGCTCGATGGCCTCCTCGATCATGTGTGGTCGGTCGAGGAGGTCGGCGTGTTCAAGACCCACCCGCGCGTCTACCAGCTGGCGGTGGATCGGCTCGGTGTGGCGCCCGGCGCCATCTCCTTCCAATCCTCCAATGCCTGGGACGCGCACGCGGCCTCGGCCTTCGGCATGCGCGTGGTGTGGTGCAACCGCTACGGCCAGCGTCGCGAGCGCTTGCCGGGCGCCCCGGACCGCGAGGTTCGCTCGCTGGCCGAGCTCCCCGCCCTCCTCGTCCGCGTGTGAGCCGGCCCCGTTGTCATTCCCGCGAGCGCGGAGCGCGTCAGCGGGAAACCAGCTCAAAGCTCGGCGGTAGCGACTGCGGCTGGATGCCCGCTCGGCGCTTCGCTTGGCGGGCATGACGAGCGGGGGCGTCGGCCGAGAATCGCGGTTAACGGCGAGGGGGCCGCGCATAGCTGCCCTGCTCCGGCTCGTTGGCGCGAAATCATGAGCATGCTTATTATAAGCCTCATGAAACGACCGACCAATCCCAAGCGCGAAGTCCTGTTCGAGCTGTCCGACGTGGCACGCTCGATGCGCACCTACATCGACCAGCGCGCCGGCGAGCACGGCATGACGCGCGCACAGTGGGGGGCGCTCGTGCGGCTGGAGCGGCAGGAGGGCATGACCCAGGCCGAGCTTGCCGACGGCCTCGAGATCCAGCCGATCACGCTGGTGCGCCTGATCGACCGGCTGTGCCAGGCAGGCCTGGTCGAGCGCCGCCCGCATCCGCGCGACCGTCGCGCCAACCGCCTCTACCTGACCGACAAGGGCCATGCGACGTTGACGCGCCTGATGCCGCTCGGGCGCGAGATCTCCGGCGACATTCTCGCCACCATGCGCGACGCCGACATCCTGGACCTGCTGCGCAAGCTCCTGCTCATCAAGCGCAACATCCGCCTCGCCGCCGGCAAGCGCGAGGTCGGCGCCAGCACCGCTACCGGCAACGGCTCGAACGGCCGCCAGCGACCGGGGTACGCGTGATGGCCATCAACGTATCCACGATGCTGCGCTCGTCCGCGTTTGCGGGCCTCAAGCTGCCCTCCTTGCGCATGACGCTGATGGTGATCCTGCCGGCGCTGGCGCTCGCCATCGGCGGTCTCGTCTACCTGTTCAGCGGCCGCTACGTGTCGACGGACAACGCCTATGTCGGCGCCCAGAAGGTGCTGATTACGCCGGAGGTGTCGGGCAAGGTCGTCAGCATCGCCGTGGTCGAGGGCCAGCGCCTCTCCCCCGGCGACGAGCTGCTCGCGATCGATCCCGCGCCCTACCGCTTCGCCGCCCAGGAGGCCGAGGCCCGGCTCGCGCGCATCAGGTCCGAGTTCGAGACCCTCAAGAGCTCGGCGCAGAGCCTCGCCAGGCAGATCGAGCTCGCGCGCCAGACAGTGGCCGCCAACGAGGCCGAGTTCGAACGCAAGACCTCGCTGCTCAACAACCGCATCAGCACGCCGGCCGACCTCGACAGGTCGAGGATGGCGCTCGCCGCCTCCAAGGGCCTGCTCGAGCAGCTCCTGCAGCAGGAGGCGACGGTGCGCAACCAGCTGCTCGGCAACCTCCACCTCGCCATCGAGCAGTATCCCCAGTTCGCGGAGGCGACCGTCGCCCTCGATCGCGCCCGGCGCGACCTAGCCAACACCGTCCTGCGCGCCCCCATCGCCGGCATCGCCACGCAGGTGACCAGCATCCAGATGGGGCGCTACCTCAGCGCCGGCATGGCCGTGTTCAGCATCATCGGCACCGACAACGTCTGGATCGATGCCAACCCCAAGGAGACCGACCTCACGCACTTGCGTCCTGGCCAGCCCGTGACCATCACGGTCGACGCCTTCCCCTCGCGCGCGTGGCAGGGCAGGGTCGCCGCCATCAGCCCCGGCACCGGCGCGCAGTTCGCCATCCTCCCGCCGCAGAACGCCGCCGGCAACTGGATCAAGATCGTGCAGCGCGTGCCCGTGCGCATCGAGTTCGACGCCGGCCAGGACCTGCGCCGGCTCCGTTCCGGCATGAGCGCAACGGTGGAGATCGATACTGGCCGCCGCGGCCGCATCGCGCGCATGCTGGGCTCGAGCGCCGTGGCCCAGGATCCCGATCCATGATCGCGAGGCTCGGCCAAGGATCGGGCCAGGGTCTCGGCCAGTCGGCGAGCCCCGCGCTCAAGCGCATGATGACCACCATCTGCGTGATGATGGCCACCATCATGCAGGTGCTCGACATCACGATCGCCAACGTGTCGCTGCCCTACATGCAGGCGAGCCTGTCGGCCACGCTCGACCAGGTGAGCTGGGTGCTGACCTCCTACGTGGTCGCCGCCGCGGTGATGACCTCGCCCGTCGGCTGGCTCGCGGCCCGCTTCGGCATCAAGCGCCTTCTCATCATCTGCGTGACTGGCTTCACCATCGCCTCCATGTTGTGCGGGGTCGCTCAGAACATCGAGGAGATGGTGCTGTTCCGCATCCTGCAGGGCATGTGCGGGGCGGCGCTGGTGCCGCTGTCGCAGTCGGTGATGTTCAGCATCTATCCGCCCGAGCGGCGCGGCTGGGCCATGTCGCTGTGGGGCATGGGCGTCATGATCGGCCCGATCATGGGCCCGATGCTCGGCGGCCTCCTCACCGAGTACTATTCCTGGCGCTGGATCTTCTACATCAACCTCCCCGTCGGCATCGCCACCGTGCTCGGGCTGCTGGCCTTCATGGACGAGACCGACACCAACCGCTCGCTCGCCTTCGACTGGCTGGGCTTTGCCGCGCTCAGTATCGCCATCGGCTCCCTGCAGCTGATGCTCGACCGCGGCGAGCAGCTCGGCTGGTTCGATTCCAACGAGATCGTGCTGACCGCGCTCCTCTCGGCGGTCGCGTTCTACTTCTTCATCGCCCACACGCTGACGAGCGAGCGGCCGTTCATTCCGATCGAGATCTTCCGCGACCGCAACTTCGTGGTCGGCCTGCTGTTCATGTTCGTGTGCGGCGTGCTTCTGGTCGCCACCATGGTGCTGATGGCGCCGCTGCTGCAGAACATGATGGGCTACCCGATCATCGATGCCGGCCTGTTCCTCGGCACGCGCGGCCTGGGCATGGGCGCGGCGATGCTGGTCGCGGGCCGGCTCATGGGCCGCGTCGACGCGCGGACGCTCATCTTCGTCGGCCTGACGCTGTGCTCGTTCTCGCTCTACCACGCCATCGACTTCACGCCGGACACCAGCGCCCGCACCATCGTGTGGACCAGCGTGGTGCAGGGCTTCGGCCTCGGCTTCATGTTCGTGCCGCTCAACACCGTTGCGCTCGCCACCATCCCGCCCGCGCTGCGCACGCAGGGCACCGCCATGTGGACGCTGATCCGCAACCTCGGCAGCTCGATCGGCGTCTCGGTCCTGGTCGCCAGCCTCACCAACAAGACGATCCTGATGCACGCCCGCCTCGCCGAGAGCGTGACGCCCTTCAACCAGGCGATGGCCGACCCCGCCGCCGCCATGCTCGATCCCACGACCGACCAGGGCCGCGCGCTGCTGGAGAACCTCCTCACCCAGCAGGCGACCGTCATCGCCTACGCCAACGCCTTCAAGCTGATGATGGTCGCAACGCTGCTCGCCTTCCCGCTGATCCTGCTGGTGCGCACGCACCGGCCCGCGCCTCAGACGCCGGTCGCGCGGTGACCGGTCCAGCCTAGCGTCGCAGGGTGCGCCAGACGCCGAACACGCCGCTTCCGGCAACGATCGATGCGATCAACAGGAACAGCGCCATCCTCAAGACAGGGTCCATATCGCAGCGGTGCGGCTCCAAGTCGAACGTACAGACCAGGCGTTCGAGCTTGTGCGTGAAGAACCCGGCCACCATGAGCGCCGCCACGGCAACCACGACGTTGCCGAGCGCTACGGCGAATGTACGCCCCGCCGACATCAGCGGTCGGGGCTCGGAGGGGTGATGGTCTTGGGGACCACGCCACGCATGACAAGACCCATCAGGTGCTCGAGCCGCGCCTTGCCGAGATTGCTCGATCCTGCATCGCCTCGGCACACAATCCTAATACCCCCGCCGGCGGTCGACGATGTTCTCGAGCGGCTCGCCGCGCTTCGCCGCCGCCATCTGGCGCAACGTATAGCGCACGATCGCGGCGGGCGCGCTCTCGGCGGCGTTGTGCGGCGTGACGAGGACGTGCGGATGCGACCACAGCGGGCTCGAGTGCGGCAGCGGCTCGGCCTCGAACACGTCGAGCGAGGCGGCGTAGAGCTCGCCCGCCTCGAGGGCTGCAAGGATGTCGGCGTCGACCTGCAGGCCGCCGCGGCCCGCATTGATGAGCACCGGACCCGGCAGGTCCTTGTGGCGGCCGCCGCGCGACAGCCGCTTCAGCAGCGAGCGGTCGATGAGCCTGCGCGTGTCGCCCGTGAGCGGCAGCAGCACGGCGAGGATGTCGGTGTCGGCGAGGAAGGCATCGAGCTCGGGCTTGCCGGCGAAGCAGGCGATGCCGGGAAGCGATTTCCGCTCCCGGCTCCAGCCGCGCACCTGGTAGCCGAACACCTTGAGCGCGTTGGCGGAGGCGGCGCCGAGCACGCCCAGTCCCATCACGCCAACGCGAACCTCGTGCGCCGCAGGCTCGGGCACGTACTTCCAAACCTTGCGCGCCTGCAGCTCGCGGAACTCGCACATGCGCCGATGGTGATAGAGCACATGGAGGGCGACGTACTCGACCATGCGGCCCGTGAGGTCGGGATCGACGAAGCGAACGATCGGCACGTCGGGCAGGTCGGGGTCGCTGAAGAGGTGATCGACGCCGGCGCCGACCGAGACGATGAGGCGCAGGTTCGGCAGCGTCTTGAGCAAGCCCGGTTGCGGCCACCAGGCAAGCGCCGTGTCTATCTCCTCGGGTTTGCCGAGCGCAGGCGCTATGCGCACGTCGAGGCCGGGATCGAGCTCGCGGACCATGGCCGCAAACTCCTCAGCGCGCGAGTTGCTGGCGATCAGCAGTGCCATGGTGTCCAAGTCTCTCCTTGTCCTTGCCGCCTGCCGGCGGGTCCCTTGCGCGGACCCCGAGAGGTCAGCACCTGGAGGGCGTCGGCTCGAAACTGTAGCCCACCAATCTGCCAATGCCGATCAGCCCTGCGAAGAAAAATAGACGATGGCGGCGCGGATTTGATATTGCCTAGGGAAAGCATTGTACGGGAGGTTCGCCTTGAGCTTGGAGCGTCTCTTTCATCCCCGCGGCATTGCCATCATCGGCGCCTCGGCTGATCTCACCCGCATCGGCGGCCATCCCATCAAGGCGCTCAAGAAGGCCGAGTACAAGGGCGGCATCTACCCCATCAATCCCAAGTATCCCGAGCTGCACGGCTTCACCTGCTACCCGGATGTGCTGGCCCTGAAGGAGCCCTGCGACCTTGCCATCGTCGCCGTCCCCGCGCCCGGCGTCGCCAAGGCCATCCGCGACTGCGGCAAGGCCAAGATCCCCTTCGCGGTGGTGCTGACCGCCGGCTTCCGCGAGACCGGCGAGGAAGGCCGCAAGCTCGAGGCCGAGCTGAAGAAGGCCGTCGCCGAGAGCGGCGTGCGCATCGTCGGGCCCAACTGCCAGGGCATGCTGTCGATCCAGTCGCGCGTATGGGCGGCGTTCGGCAGCGTCGCGGATGAGACCGATTTCCGCGCCGGGAGCGTGTCGTGCGCCTTCCAGTCCGGCGGCTTCGGCTATGCCGTCGTCAACCTTGCCGAGGCCCAGGGCGTGGGCTTCCGCTACACGGTGTCCTCGGGCAACGAGGTTGACATCGCCATGCCCGAGCTGCTCTCCGCCTTCCTCGACGATCCCGGCACCTCGCTCGCCTTCGCCTATCTCGAGGGCACGCCGGATGCGCGCAAGCTGCTCGAGGTCGGCCGCAAGTCGATGGAGACGGGTAAGCCGGTGCTGATCTGGAAGGCGGGCACCACCGATGCCGGCATCAAGGCCGCCGCCTCCCACACCGCCAATATGACGGGCAGCTACGACCTTTACCGCGCCGCCTTGCGCCAGTCCGGCATCATCGAGGTGGACGACGTCGAGCCCATCGTCGACCTCGCCAAGCTGTTCGGCCAGGGCCGCCTGCCCAAGGGCAACACCGTGGGTGTGCTGTCGATCTCGGGCGGGTCGGGCGTCGTGTTCGCCGACGCTGCCGTGCGCGGCGGCCTGACGTTGCCGCCGTTCTCGCCCGAGACGTTTGCCCGCCTGCGCGAGATGATCCCGGCGTTCGGCTCGCCGCAGAACCCCGCTGACATCACTGCCGCGCTCTTCAACGACAAGACGCTGTTTGCCCGCACGCTGGACGTTGTGCTGAACGATCCGGGCCTCGACCAGCTGGTCGTCTTGATCGCCTCGATCTCGGGTCCGAGCGCCGCCCACGCCTGCGAGATGATCGCCGCCGCCGCTGCCAAGACTGACAAGCCGGTCAGCGTCCAATGGTCGGGCCGTCAGGCCAAGTCCGAGGAGGCCGCCAAGGCGCTGGCTGCGGCCAACGTGCCGTTCACGACCACGCCGGTGCGGCTCGCCCGCGCGGCTGCCATTCTGGCGCGCTTTGCCGCCGATCGTCGGCGCCTGCTGCCGCGCAAGACGCCTGCGGTCCCAAAGCCAAAGGGTGTCGAGTTGCCCGCCGGGGCGGTGACCCTCAACGAGGCGGAAAGCAAGGGCGTGCTGCGGGCCTTCGGCGTGCCTGTCGTGAGCGAGGTATTCGTGCCCGCCGGCGCCGACGCCGAGAAGGCGGCCAAGGCCATGGAAGGCCCGTTCGCGGTCAAGGTCGTCTCGCGCGACGTGCCGCACAAGACGGAAGCCGGCGGCGTCAAGCTGGGCGTCCCGCGCGAGGGCCTGGCCGAGGCCGCCAGGACCGTATCTGACAGCGCGCGCAAGCATGTGCCCGGCGCCAACATCGAGGGCGTGCTCGTCTCCGAGATGGCGCAAGGCCTCGAGACGCTCATCGGTGTCATCAACGACGAGGCATTCGGTCCGGTGGTGGCGCTCGGCCTCGGCGGAGTCCTGACCGAGGTGCTCAAGGACGTCGTCTACCGCGTCGCCCCGTTCGATCTCGAGACGGCGCGCGAGATGATCGGCGAGCTGCGCGGCGCCCGCCTGTTCGAGGGCTATCGGGGCCAGGCGGCGGCGGACAAGGAGGCGCTGGCGCAGGCGCTCGTCGCCGTGTCGGGCATGGCCGCGGCCCTGGCCCCGCGCCTGGCCGAGCTCGACATCAACCCTGTGTTCGTGCGTCCCGCGGGCAAAGGCGTGGCGGCGGCCGACGCGCTGTTTGTCCTCAAGTAGCGGATCGGGGCCGCCGGCCTCGCAATACGGAGCCTCCTCCGTCTCCCCACCCACTTTCCGTGGAAGCTTGCTCGGCACCGCGGCTTTTTTGGTGCGGCGTGTATCGCTCGAAACAGCGCGCTCCCCTGCCATCCGTCACGCTGCAGGCAAGAAACGACGGTCTTCCGGCGGATGGAGATGATCATGACCAAGGCTCTATTGATGCTCGGCGCAGCGTTTGTTGCCGCGGGCGTGACAATCTCGACCACTGCCGCGGAGGCCCGAGGGCTGCGCTTCGGACTCGGCGTGGGCGTGGGACTGGGCCTCGGCCTGGGTGCAGCCGGCGCGCTACGCCAGCGCCGCTACGAACCCAGCTACAGGTATCGCTCCGAGCCCCGCTATGTGAGCCCCTCGCCCAGATACGTCCAGCCGCAGCCCTACAAGGCCGCACGGCCGACACCAACTGCTCCCCTGGCGACCCCGACCGTCCGGTATGCGGACAACATGGGCCGCGTCTACGATCCCGCCAGCGGCATCTGGCACGACGGCCAGAACAGCTGCTGGGCCGGAAACGCGGCTTGGACCTTCAAGAGCGGCTCCTGGTTCTACGGCAGCAACCGCTGGTATCCCTCTAACGGATCGTGGCTGACCAACGCGTCGGAGCACCCCGCACCCATCGACTGCAAGGCCTCGCCGGCATTCGCCGCCAAGACCGCTGTCCAGAAGGAGCCCGGCGGCTATGCCGACCAGGGCGAGCCCACCGACCCCGGCAGGGCTCCGGTCGCTTCGGTCAAGGTGGAGCCGGCCAAACCCCAGTCCACGAATGCAGGTGGCGGCACCTGCAAGAAGTATTTCCCGAACCTCGGGGAATCGCTGCCTGTGCCCTGCACCTTCTGAGAATTCGGGGCTATAGTCGGGCGGACGACCACCGGCCCGACTTTGGTCAGCCTGCCTTTATTGCACCTTGCGTCTCACTTCGAGGGATCCCGTCCATGCAACAGCAGGTAGCCAACGCCGCAGCCGCGGCGCCCATGGGCAGGCCGATCCCGATGGTCACCAAGCTTGCCTACCGCAACCTGTTTCACGACCGCATGAGCCTGGTCGTGACGCTGGTCGGCATCGTCTTCTCGGTGGTCCTCATTGCCGTACAGTTCGGCCTCTACATCGGCTCGGAGGTCCGGATCGTCGCCATGCTGGACCAGACCAAGGGCGATCTGTGGGTGGTGCCCTACGCCACCAAGAGCTTCGACGACCCCAACTATCTGGAAGGGAAAGAAAAATACGGCGTCCTGTCCACGCCCGGCATCGCCAACGTCGAGGAGCTGGCCGTCAACCTGGTCGCATGGCGCAGACCGAACGGCGGCATAACGGCCGCCCTTCTGGTCGGATCGGATACCTCCACCAACAAGGCGCTGCCCTGGGACCTTGTCGAGGGCAGCATCGAGGCCCTGCGGGCGCCGGATGCGGTCGCCGTCGATCGCACCTACTTCGGCGAGCTCGGTGTCAACAAGATCGGCGACCGCGCCGAGATCAACGGCATCAGCGTGACGGTTGCGGCCGTAACCGACAACATCCGCTCCTTCACGACGCTGCCCTACATCTTCGCCAACATCACCCTGGCGCGCCAACTGCTCGGTATCGCTCCCGACCAGTCCACCTATGCGGTGGTCGACGTCGCAGCCGGCACAAGCATCGAGGACGCGCGCAAGGCCCTCGCCCAGCGGCTCCCCGACACAGAGGTTCTCACCCTGCAGGAGTTCCGCAAGCGCAGCACCGACCGCTGGCTGTTCGAGACGGGAGCCGGCGCGGCCCTCATTACTGGTGCGGCCCTCGGCCTGATCGTCGGCGTCGTCATCGTCGCCCAGACGCTCTACTCCAGCACCAAGGACCACCTGAACGAGTTCGCGACCCTGCGCGCGCTCGGCGCCCCCGCGAGCTACATCATCAAGGTCATCCTGATGCAGGCGACGCTCAGCGCCCTGATCGGCTACGTGCTCGGAATAGCGCTGAGCCTGGTGGTGATCTGGGCATCGCGAGGCGACCCGTCGCTCCTGATCATCATGACGCCCAATCTGGCGATGCTGCTGTTCGTGCTGACGGTGGGAATGTGCATCTTCGCGGCGGTCTGTGCGATCTTCAAGGTGATCCGCATCGATCCAGCCGTCGTGTTCAGCAGATAGGGGGAACCTCATGGCAGAAGAACCCATGCTCGAAGCCAAGGGCATCGTGAAGTACCTGGGCGAGGGTGCTGGCAGGGTGCAGGCGCTCAAGGGCGTCAACCTCGACCTGATGCCGGGAGAGCTCACCCTGCTGATGGGTCCCTCGGGCAGCGGCAAGACCACGCTGCTGTCGATCCTCGGCTGCATCCTGACGCCCAACGCCGGAAGCCTGCGCCTGGCTCGCAACGAGGCCAGCGGGCTGTCTGCCGAGGGCCTCGCCGACCTGCGCCGCAAGCACGTCGGCTTCGTCTTCCAGTCCTACAACCTGGTGCCGACGCTGACGGCAACGGAAAACGTCATGCTGGCGCTCGATCTGCGCGGCAGCGGGATGTCCCGCGCAGGGGCGCTAGCGGCCGAGGCGCTGCGGCAGGTCGGGCTTTCGCACCGAGCGCATGCCATGCCCAGCAAGATGAGCGGCGGCGAGAAGCAGCGTGTGGCCATCGCCCGAGCGCTGGCCGGCTCGCCGTCCGTGATCCTGGCGGACGAGCCTACCGCAGCCCTCGACAGCGAGAACGGCAAAGGCGTGATGGCGCTTCTGGCGGAGGTCGCCAAGGAACGCAGCCGGGCGATCCTGGTTGTCACCCACGACCATCGCACGCTGACCTATGCCGATCGGCTGATCAGGATCGAGGATGGCAAGATCGTCGGCAGGGCTCGCGCGCGGAAATTGGTCAAGGGTTCCGGTTCCGCCGGACGCGCCCACTGAGGCCTATTCACGCCCGCCGAACGCCGTTAGGAGGGCCTGCCCGAGACTCTTTGTGCGTTCCGATCCCGGAAACGCCACAAAGCGGAGCAATTTGTCGGAAAGTGCCGTGAGTCATCCAACTCCGAGGAGACAGCGATGATCAAAAGTCTCGCCAAGACGCTCAAAGTCGCCGCTTTTGCCGGCGCGATGCTTGGCGCCGGCCCAGCGTCGGCAGCCGAGCCGCTGGGTATTTGGTACGACCACACGGGCCGCGGCGCCGTCGAGATCACGGACTGCGGCGGCAAGCTTTGCGGGCGCCTCGTCTGGCTCAAGAACACCAAGCACAAGGAAGGCTGCAACCTGCAGATCTTCGGCGATGTCAGGCCGGTTGCCGCGGGCAGGTGGGACGGTGGCTGGATCATCGATCCCGAGAAGGATCTCAATACGAAGTACAGTGTCGAACTGACGCTTCTGAACCCCAAGTCCCTCAAGGTCGTGGGCTATCTCGGCACCAAGTTCCTGAGCGAGACGATGATGTGGCAGCGCGCTCCGAACGATCTCAAGCGCTGCGGCGCCTGAAGGCCGGTAGCCTAGTCAGCAACCCGTTTTTCTCAGAGGCTGCTCCCGCAAGCCGGGCATAGAGGTGTCCACGGCGGGACGAGGCGTCTCAATCTCAGACGATCAGTTCGAGCTTGCGGCCCTGGTCCTGGCAGCCTGGCATGGGCGGCGCCTGGTCCTGAGCGGAGGGAGCCTCGTCGCGCGGGGCCTGATCGTCGGACCGCTGCGGACCGGGCAGCCGATCCGCAGGCCGGGCGCGCTGGGTGGGAGCAGGTTCGCCTCGCTGGGCCTCGGGCCGCGTCTGGGCCGACGTCGCGCCGCCCGTTGCGGCCAGTGCGCCCAGCGCCAGCATGGCGGTGACGAGCGTCAGGGTGAACGCGGCCTTCATGCGGGCTCTCCGGTATCGTCCGCGACTTCTAGCTCAACCAAGCGGCTCGGCCAATCGACGCCCGCGCGGTTTCCTGTGGGCTGTGGCCGGCCGGACTCCGCACCCCGCTGCCCGCCGTTAACTCTGCAACCTAGCGACTCCCCGCCGCATGGGCCGGCGCGCTCGGGTCTGGCGCCGATCTTGCTACCCATCGCGCTCGAGTGAACTAGCACACTGCCGGGGACGTGATGATGGCATCGGGTTGGCATTTTCAGGAGGACGCAACGCCCACTCCGGGCGAGGTGGACGCCATGGTGGCCGTGCTGGAAGGCCGGCACGGCGCCTTGGCGGCCGATGTCGCCGAGTTCTTCTCCACCCTGCACAGCCTCAAGGGCGATGCAGGCCGCAGCTGGGCCTGGGCAGGCGTGGCGGAGATGGTGCGGCGCCGGGCGGAGGCGCGGCTCTGCGAGCACGCTCAATAGGCCCCGCCCCGGGGCTATTGGCAAAGAATTCACGCAAACCGGCGCACTTGGAGAACTCGGGAGGTGGCACAGTCGTCCTCCTTCGGCACAGCAGAAAGGCTGCAGGCACCCTTGTCCTCGCCCGGTGAGAGCATTGCCGTGTCGCCTGTGCGGTTCGTGACCGGCTTCGCCAGGCTGGCCGCCGACATCTGGCGCGGCAATGGCGAGCGCTCGCGCACCCAACGTGATGCCGTCGCGGCATTTACGGTTCGCGTGGCGAGCGCGGCGATCCTCTATCTGTCGCAGGTTGCCCTGGCGCGCTGGATGGGAGCCTTCGAGTACGGCATCTACGTGTTCGTGTGGACCTGGGTGCTGGTGCTGAGCGGCCTCTCCCACCTCGGCCTGCCGATGCTGATGATGCGGTTCGTGCCCGAATATCTCGTGCGCGGAGAGTACGGGCTGTTGCGCGGGCTCCTGCGCGGCGCGCGCATCGTGCCCCTGCTCGCTGGCAGCTTCGTTGCCGTCGCTGGCCTGGGCCTCATCTGGCTCGCAGGCGACCGCCTCCATGACCCCTACCTGCTGCCGGTATGCCTTGCGCTCGTATGCGTACCCCTGTGCGCGCTGAGCGAGGTGCAGGACGGCATAGGGCGTGGACGCGGATGGATGGCGGTCGGGCTGCTCCCGCCCTACGTGCTCCGCCCGCTGCTGCTGCTCGCGGCCATGGGTGCCGCGCACCTCCTCGGCCTGCCGACCGATGCGGGCACTGCCGCCGGCGCGGCCCAGGTCGCGACCTGGGCCGCGGCGCTGGTGCAGGCCCTGCTCGTCTCCCGGCGTCTCGAGCCCGCCATCCACGCGGCGCCCAGGCAATACGACTGGCGACGGTGGCGCTCTGCCGCGCTGCCCCTGCTCGTCATCTCGGCCTGCGAGCTCGCACTGCAGAACACGGACGTCCTGATCGTCTCGGCCTTCATGTCTCCGGTCGAGGTCGGCATGTACTTCGCCGCTGCCAAGACCATGAGCCTCGTCATGTTCGTGCACTACGCCGTCGGCAGCGCGGTCGCCAACCGCTTCTCGGCGCTGAAGGCGAGGGGTGATCACGCGGGCCTCGAGGCGCTCGTTCGCGACGCCGTGCATTGGACGTTCTGGCCGTCGCTCGTCGGCGCGATCATCATCCTGGCGCTCGGCAAGCCGCTGCTGTGGCTGTTCAACCCGGAGTTCACCGCCGCCTACCCCGTGATGTTCGTGGTGGCAGTCGGCTTCCTCATGCGCGCCTCCATGGGTCCCGCCGAGTTCTTGCTCAACATGCTGGGCGAGCAGACGCTGTGCGCGCTGGTACTGGTGGCTGCCGCAGTGCTCGACGCGGCGTTGTGCCTGGCGCTGGTGCCCGTTTACGGCATGCTGGGTGCCGCGATTGCGACGTCAACGGCGCTGACGGCGGCGGCGCTCATGAACTACATCGTGGCCCGCCGCCGGCTCGAGCTCGAGATCTCGATCTGGGCTAGCCTGCGCGCGCCGCAGACCTGAGTGCAGCGATCGTCTGCAAGGCCCACGCCGGCATCTTACAATGCCTGCTTGCCGCGCATGCCTCATCTGTCTTGACATCAAGATGGACACGTCGTGTTTGAAATCGTCCCCAGGCAATGAGGGACGCCGGTCGCGGCTCAGTCGGCAGTGGGAGGGAACTCTTGCCTCAAGATTTCGATGTCGAGTTCGATGTGGTGGTGGCGGGCGGAGGCTCGGCGGGTTGCGTGCTGGCAACGCGCCTGACGGAGAACCCCTCGACGACGCTGTGCCTGATCGAGGCTGGCGGGCGCGACTACAATCCGTGGATCCACATTCCCCTGGGCTTCGGCAAGCTGGTGCCCAACCCGAGCGTCAACTGGGGCTACGAGACGGAGCCCGAGCCGCACCTCAACGGCCGGCGCCTCAGCTGGCCGCGCGGCAAGGTCCTCGGCGGCTCGGGCTCGATCAACGGGCTCGTGTTCCTGCGCGGCGCGCCGAGCGACTACGACGGCTGGGAGGCACTTGGCGCCAAGGGCTGGGCCTACAAGGACGTTCTGCCCTACTTCAAGCGCATGGAGCACAACGTGCGCGGCGCTGATGCCTATCGCGGGCAGGGCGGACCCATGACCATCTCCGACATCAAGAATCCCTCCGCCAACGCCAAGGCGTTCGTGGAGGCGTGCACGCAGCTCCAGTACCCCCTCAACCCCGATTTCAACGGCGAGCGCATCGACGGGGTCGGCATCGTGCAGCTCAACGTGCGCAACGGCTGGCGCTGCTCGACGGCGGCGGGCTACCTCAAGCCCAATCTCAAGCGCACGAACCTGAAGCTGATGACGCGCACGCAGGTGCGCCGCATCCTGTTCGAGGGCAAGCGAGCGATTGGCGTCGAGGTCGAGGAAGGCGGCACGGTCAAGCGCATCGGCGCGCGGCGCGAGGTGATCGTATCGGGCGGCTCGATCAACTCTCCGGTCCTGCTCATGAACTCAGGCGTCGGGCCGGCTGCCGATTTGAAAGCGGTCGGGATCGAGGTGCGTCACGATCTGCCGGGGGTCGGCAAGAACCTGCAGGATCACGTGCAGGCCAGGTTCACGTTCCTAACGCGACAGAAGGGGACGCTGAACGAGATCCTTACCTCGCCGCAGCAGCAGGCGCGCATGGCGTGGGAGTGGCTGACGTCATCCTCGGGCCAGCTTGCCGTCGGTGCCACGGAGGCGACGCTGTTCGCCAAGTCGAGCCCGTCGGAACCGGTATCCGACCTGCAGTTCCAGTCCACCAACTTCTCGACCGAGCATCTCACCCTCGGGCTCGATCGCTGGCCCGGCTTCGGGTTCAACTTCTGCGTCTGCCGGCCCAAGAGCCGCGGCGAGATCAAGCTCGCGGACGGCACCGGGCGCTCGAAGCCGCGCATCTTCGCCAACTACTTCAGCGATCCCGAAGGCGACGACATGCGCCGGACGGTGGCTGCGTTCCATATGGGCCGCCAGATCATCGCCACCGAGCCCTACCGCTCCCTGATCTTCTCCGAGGTCAGGCCCGGCGCTCACGTGGTCGCGGAGGACGACATCAAGGCTTTCATTCGCCAGGTCGCCGGCACCGTCTATCACCCCTGCGGCACTTGCCGGATGGGCGAGGACGACAAGGCGGTGGTCGATTCCGAGCTGCGCGTCCGCGGGGTCGAAGGCCTGCGCGTGGTCGACGCTTCGGTGATACCAGCAATCCCCTCGCCTAACATCCATCCCGCCACCATCATGATCGCGGAAAGAGCCTCGGATGCTATCGCGAAGTCCCTGGCCGCCTGAATGCGGCGCGTCGGAAGTGTTGAGGCGCTGCCCTGCTTGACCGGGCCTACAGCGAGGAGCCGACCACCAGGGTCCAGAAGGTCTTGAACTCGGTGCGGGGGTCCTGCACCAACGCAATCCCCATCTCCTGGGCGTCGGAGAGGAGCAGGTTCTTGTTGTGGCCGGTGCTCGCCTGCCAGCCCTTCATGACCTCCTCGATGGTGGTCTGGCCGGTGCCCACGTTCTCGGCGGCGAGCTTGGCATTGTAGCCGGCACGCTTGACGCGGTCCCAGGGATTGGAGCCGTCCGAGCCGTAGTGGGAGATGCGGTCCCACTTGGCGAGGTCGCGCGAGTGGGCCTTGGCGGCCTCGGTCAGCGCCGGATTGAGCCGCAGGGGCTTGAGGCCCTTCTGCTTGCGGTAGGCGTTGATCAGCTCGCGCGCCTTGTCCGCGTCGAGCTGCGTGTGGCTGTAATCGCGGTCCGCGAGCGCGCCGACCGGAGCCCTCTCGAACGTGCCCTTGGGGATGTTGTCGTCGGCCTTGGCGTTGCGCTGGGGCCGGACCGGTGTTTCGAGGCTCGCAACCTGATCGCCACGGCTGCTGCTGCGGCTCGGGGGAGCCGTCGTCGTGGGCTGGCCGGAATTGGCAAAGCCCGCCGTCAGGGCGGTCGAGTTTGCCATGCTGCAGCCGCCAAGCATTACGCAGAGAAGCGCGGGTACCAGTACGCGATACATTTACTCTTACTCTCCCGCCGCTATGCACATACGGGGCTACCAGAGAGAATGCCGTTAACCCGTTAACTTCCCGTTAACGCTCTGCGGCCTGACCAGGGCCGATTCGACGAGTGGCGGTAGTCCCTCAACTCCCCTCACACGTCCGGCCTCGCGCTGCGCAGCCTGCCCTTGGACGCGGATTTCTTGTGCCCTCATTCCCTGGGGTGATGGCACAACCTAATCGTGTCGCTAGTTGGGCCGAACCGGGGCTCTTGCGAGGCCTTGCCGCGATGGCCTTCGGCATGCACCCACAACATGAGCCAAGCGCTTGGCGTTTGGGCCCGACCTCATCAAGATGCGCCATATGCCTCCGGTGATTCGCGCGTCCGGCGGTCGCTGCGACATCACTCGTCGCGCGCCTCGATGGCGCGCGGCGCCCGAAGCTCGTAGGGGGAGGCGACATCCATGCAGGCTGCCGTGCTCGAGAAGGCGTCTCCGGACGGCGCGCTCGACGCCGATCGCCTGAGCGCTGTCGTACTCGTGCATGTTGCCGCCGCGGGCCGTGGCGCAACCAAGCCCGAGTTTGCCGACAGCCTTGGCCCCCTGGTCAGTCACCGGCTGCCGGCCGCGCGCTGGCGTGCCCTCCTCGATCGCGAGATCGATGCGCTCGTGGCCGCCGGTCTCGTCGCCATCGCCGACGGCCGCATCGCCGCCAGCGAGGCGGGCACTACCCGCACCGCCATCTTCCTCGGTCTGAAGGGCAGCCTGCCGCGCTCCGCCGCCGACCTCATCAACGTGCGCCTGATCGCCAAGGCGCTCGGCCTCGAGCGCGAGCCGCCCAAGCGGCAGGCCGCGCTGCGGACCCCTGATGGTCTGCGAGCGGCAATCGTGCAGAAGGCCTACGGTCTCAGGATCAAGGGTGCGGCGTCGCCCTCGCGCCTGCGCGCGAGCCTCGCCGCCCTGGCCTTGGCGCGCGCCTTCGGCGACCAGTTCAAGGGCGCTCCGGCCGAGAAGCTCGGCATCTCCGCCAAGGCCGGCCGCCTGCTCGCCGGTCAGCTCGCGAAAAAGCCGCGCAACTTCGGCACCGACAGCCGCCTCCTCGCCGCGCTTGCCGCCGAGCACGTCGGTGCCGCGGGGACCAGCCTCGCGCAGCTCCGCGTCGCCGTGCTGCGCCGCTATCTCGACGGCGGCGACAAACCCGCCGTGCTGCCGCGGCGCCAGCCGGGAAAGCCCGCCGCAGCCCGTCCGCGCCTGGTCGAGCCGGCTCCCATGCCTGCTCCGACTCCCGCGCCATCGCCGACGCCACCCGCCCCAGCCGCGGTGCGCCCCGACCTCACTGGCTTCGCCGCGGAGGTGCGCCGTCACGCGGCCCAGCGGGCGCAGGGCTGGCCCGGCAATCGCAAGGCCTACATCAGCCACGTCTGGCAGACGATCCGCGAGACACGGGTCGAGTGGGGGCTCAGCGAGATCGAATTCAAATGCATGCTGGCGGAGGCGCACCGCGCCGGCAGCCTGGCGCTCGCCAATGCCGACCTCAAGGACAACAGCTCCATCAAGGACCTGCAGGACTCCGCCGTCGTCTACAAGAACACCATTTTCCACTTCGTCCGGGTCGACGGCTGACACCACCACGCCGCCCCAAGATTCGAATCGAGGGTCAATGCGCTTCGAGGCCAACATCGCGCCGCAGGCGGACCGGCTGTCCGCGGCCTTCGAGCACTCCATCACCTGGGAGGACGACCTCTGGCGCGCCGACCCTGTCGACGTCGAGGCGATCCATGCGCCGGCGCGCCGCAAGTTCGCCGAGCTCTTGAACGCCGTGACGGCGGAGCGCGGCGGTTCGGGCGTGCAGGCGCGCATCCTGCTGTTCCACGGCCAGTCGGGCGCCGGCAAGACCCACCTCATCCGCGCCCTGCGCACTGCGGCCCATCGCGCCGGCAAGGCCTACTTCGGCTACGCGCAGATGACGCCCGACGTCGCCAACTACGCCGACTACTACCTGCGCCGCCTCGTCAACTCGCTGGAAAAGCCCTACGACCCCGACGAGGGTGGCGAGAGCGGACTTGCCCGCCTCGCGCGCCGGCTTGTCTCCGACAAGGATGTGCTCGATCCGGCCGCGCTCGAGAAGCTGCGCGACGCCAAGCTCAACGACGCCCAGCTCGCCAAGATGGTGCTGGCGCTCGCCGACGACATCGTCGCCTCGCCCAAGCTCTCCGGCCACAGCCTCGATATCAATATCGTGCGCGCGCTCCTCTACCTGCAGCGCTCCGACCCGCGCATCGACCAGCGCGTGCGCCAGTACCTTTACGGCCGCCAGCTCACCGACCTTGCCGCCGAGGCCGTGGCTGCGCTCGACCCCAATACCGGCGAGGGGCGCGCCTTCGAGATCATCGAATCGCTCGGACGGCTGATGTGGACCGTCGACCGCTCGGCGCTCGTCTTCACCATCGATCAGGTCGAGGACCTGCGCTTCTTCGACGACCCGCAAGATCGCTTCCAGAAGGCTGCCCGCGACCTGATCCAGGTCGCCAATCGCGTGCCGACGGCCATCATCATCGTCTCCTGCCTCGGCGACTTCTACGGCTCGGTGCGCGATGCGCTGGCGCAGTCCTACATCGACCGCATCGAGAAGGCGGGACCCGTGCGGCTCGACGAGGCCCGCAGCGCCGAGGAGGCTCGGCTCATCATCGCCAAGCGCCTCGCGCAGGAAGGCGGCGATCACGACGGCGATCCCATGCTCGATCTCGGCCCGCAGTTCTTCGAGGAGTTCAGCGGCCTCTCCACGCGCCGCATCCTGGAGCTGGCGCAGACACGCATGCGCGAGCAATCGGACGGCCACGCTGAGCGGGTGCCCGAGGAGAAGGGCGGCTTCATCTCCACCCTCGCAGCGGCGCTCGGCTTCGGCAGCGCGGCGGCGCCCGACGAGGAGAGCGACGCCGAGGCGATCGACTTCCGCGAGCTGTGGGAGTGCTTCACGGCCCAGTCGGAGGCGGAAATCCCGTCCGACGACCAGGGTCTGCTCGACGTTCTGACCGGCGCCCTGGGGCTCGCGCGCGAGGAGTGGGGGAAGGCGATCGACCTCACCCTCAAGCGGCCGACCGTCGCCGACGACCTGCCCACCATCGACCTCGCTTCGCGGCACCAGACCGGGTTTGCGTCCGAGGCGCGCATCTTCCTCTGCAACCGGCCGACGCAGGGCGGCGGCTTCAAGCGCCAGCTCGACCGGCTGCTGCCGGCGATGATGGGCAAGAACTGCTTCATGCTGCGGGCGAGCGATTTTCCGCCCAACAAGAAGAACCAGACGGCCCAGGCCTTCCGCAAGTTCCGCGAGGGCGGCGGCCGCTCGATCCTGGTGCCGATCACGGACTGGGAACGCATGATGATGGTGCGCGAATTCCACGCTCAGCATCGCCACGATCCCGGCTTTGCCGACTGGTTCGAGCACGCCAAGCTGCTCTCCGACATCCCCGCGCTGGTGCAGATGCTGCGGCTCGACCTGTTCCGCCGCGAGGCGCCGCCCGTCAAGCCGCTGCCTGCTGCCGCTGCGGCTGCTGCCGAACCGGCGTCTGCCGAGGAGAAGGAGCTGCCGCTCTCCGTCCTGCTCGACGAGGCGGGCGACGGCTCGGGCAGCATTCTTGCCGGGCGCGCGCTGCGCTCCAACAACCGCATCACACTGAACAAGAGCGTGCTCAAGCGGCACACCGCGGTGCTCGGCGGCTCCGGCTCCGGCAAGACCACCCTGGCGCTCTGCATCATCGAGCAGCTGCTGCTGCGCGGCACGCCCGCCGTGCTGATCGACCGCAAGGGCGATCTGTGCTCCTACGC
>Ga0247829_10000008_pt1 | contig 49610 bp, 62 predicted proteins | sample 12C_Control_Day4_FD_207765 | JGI IMG/M metagenome (GOLD analysis project Ga0247829, IMG submission 207765) | Soil microbial communities from agricultural site in Penn Yan, New York, United States - 12C_Control_Day4 | ecosystem: Environmental > Terrestrial > Soil > Agricultural land | place... | reverse complement strand
CACCTCCGCCGGCACCGGCTCCCGCCCCCGCCGCACCGGTTGGCGACACCGGGCTGGCCGCGCTGCTGAACGAGGCGCTGGGTCCGCAGGCCGCCGTGGTGGCGCCTATCATCGCGCCCACGACCGTCCCGGCGGCCACGCCGACCGTGACCACGCCGGCCGCTCCGGCTGCGCCGGTGCTGCCCCCGGGCACGCTGAGCGCCGAGGACCTGATGGCCCACCAAGCCGCCCAGCGCCAGTACCAAGCAGTGCAGGCCGCCGGCCCCCAGCCGGTCACCGCGCAAGGCGTGCCGGGTCCGGCGCAGGTCACGCTGCAGCAGGCCATCGGCGAGCAGCATCTGGCGCCGGTGGAGGGCCTGCCCACGGCCGACGTCATGGCCGACCGCACCAGCGCTGCTGGCCGCCCGGCCAAGTCGCCGTTCGAGCGTCCGGTGGAGCAGCGCAGCAAGGTCGGCAAGCCACCGTTCTGGTGGGCGCACCTGCTGGTGTCGGCGCCGAAGCTGTTCATCGACAACCCGGCCAACGCGCTCGACCCGAGCAGCACCGGCAGCGGGCCGGTGCAGTCGTACGCCATTCTCGTGCAGTTGATGGACAAGGTGCTGCGCAACGCGGACCCGGCGCTGACCGTAGCCGAGCTGCGCCAGTTCCTGCGCGAGGTGGACGCCAACATGTCGGCGCTGCCCAGCCGCGACGGCGTGTACCAGATCGCCGACGAGATCTTTGCCCCCGGCAAGGAGTGACCATCACGGGGCGCCTTCGGGCGCCCCCCTTTTCTTTCGGAGCACCCATGCAACTGCCTGCCGCCATCCGCAGCGACTACAACAAACTCTCACCCGAGATGCGGGTCAAGTACGCGGAGGTGCTGAAACTGTTCCACAAGCTCAGCCTTTCGTGCCGATGCGAAGTCGTCGGCGGCCGTGATTTTATCATCGTGACCACCGGCCCCGGCTTGCCTCCAGCCAAGTTCTGGATGGACAGGTTCGACATCAGCTATTGACTTAACCGGTATAACTTGCGATAATATCTACACTGTTCGATGGCCGGACAGATTCCCAGTTAAAACCGTTTTAACCAAGGACCCTGCACATGAGCAACGTCAACTTCAATATCCCCGCCAACGACATCGTCGACGCCATCAAGACCTGCTACCACGCCAAGCGTACCCCGCTGTTCATCGGCCCGCCCGGCGTGGGCAAGACGGCCATGGTCCGTCTCGCTGCTTCGCACCTGCAACTGGAATTGGTCAAGCCGGTGCACGTGGAAGAGTTCCACCTCACCTCGGTGTCCGAAGTGGATGTGCGCGGTTACCTCATTCCCGATGGCGACAACGCCCGCTTCACCAAGCCGGCGTTCTGGGATGCGGTCGAGAACCACCCCTACGGTATCCTGTTCCTCGACGAGTTCGTGCAGGCCCCGCATGAGGTGCAGAAAGCCGTGGCGCCGCTCATCTACGAACGCCGCATCGGCAGCTACCAGTTGCCCGATGGCTGGATGGTGGTGCTGGCGGGTAACGGGTTGGACGACGGTGCTGGCGCCAACACCTTGCTGTCGCACGTCGTCAACCGATTGAGCATCGTCAAGGTCAACTCTCCGACCCCGGACGACTGGGCAATGTGGGCGATCGAAGCCGGGCTGGAGCCGGAAGTCATCGCCTTCGCCAAGTTCCGCCCGGAAGTGGTGTTCGCCGGTACGGTGCCCAAGGCTCCCGATGCGCCGTACTGCACGCCGCGCTCCATTCATGCCTGCAGTGACTTGGCCAAGCATTACCCCGGTGGCATCCGCGCCATGGTCGACAACAAACTGGGCATGGCACTTCTGGCGGGTGTCATCGGCGGAGGCCCGGCGGGTGAGCTGGCCGGACTGGTGCGTACGGCGATGAACTTGCCCAGCTACGAGCAGGTTGTGGCCAACCCCACTGGCACGCCCATCCCGGAAGGTCTGGACATGCGCTACGCCATGGTCATGCTGGTGGCGGTGCGCTGCCAACTCCCCCACATGGAGCAGGTGTGCACGTATCTGGCGCGGTTCGACCCGAACTTCGCCGTGACCGGCTTCGTCGCACTGTGCCGCCGCAATCCGCAGTTCATGGGCACGCCGGCCGCGTACCAGTGGATCATGGCCAATCAGCCGCTGCTGCAGAAGTTCTCCAAGTACATCACTGTCTGAGGTTCGTCATGGCGATTTACAACGAAGCCTGTATGGCCCTGCAGCTGTCCCACCCGTTTTTCGGTACCTTGATGCACAAGGTGCCGCACCGGGAGGACCCTAAGCAACCGACTCTGTACGTGACTCCGTACGAGATCGCTTACAACCCGGAGTTCATTGCCAAGCTGACTGACGATGAGGCGGTGTTCTGTGTGGCGCATGAGATCATGCACATGGCATGGGGGCACCTGCCGCGCATGGAACAGTTCATCAAATCGGGCGTTGGCCCAGACGGCAAGCCGTATAACCACTACAAGATGAACAAAGCGGCGGACTACGCCATCAACTTCGCTCTGCGCAAAAGCGGTGTGGGCGCGGTGCCTGACCCCAATCGAGTCGGGTTCGAGATCTGTCTGGACAACCAGTACACCGACGAGATGACGCCGGAGGAGATCTACTGCTTGATGCCGGACAATCAGGGAAACGGCAACGGCAATGGCAAGGGCAGTAAGACCGATGGGCAACAGGCGCTGGATGGTCACGGCAGCGGTGAAGCCGAGGCGGCCGAGGGCAAGACCGCGCCCATCGGCCCGGCCGAGGTGATGCAGGCGGCGGAGGCGCACAAGGCCATCACCGGCAACTACCCCGCCGGCATGGAGCGGCTGGTGGGCGCGCTCAAGCGACCCAACGAGTCGCCGTGGGCCATCCTGCGCCAGTTCGTCAAGTCGGTGTTCCGCGGCAACGACAACTCCACGTGGCGCCGGCTGCAGCGCCGGCTGGTGGTGCGGGGCATCGGTGCTCCGGGCCGCACGGCGCACGGCACGGGGCACATCTTCATCGTGGTGGACACGTCCGGGTCCATCAACGACGAGATGCTGCAGTTCTTCGGCGGCCACATGGCGTCCATCATGGACGACGCGCGCCCCGAGATGGTCAGCATCGCGTGGACCGATGCCGCCGTGCACCGCGTGGACGTGGTGAAAAACAGCTCGGACCTGCGCGCGGTGCTGAACAAGAAAGTGCCGGGTGGCGGCGGCACGGACATGACCAAGGGCGTACGCCGTGGCGAGAAAGAGAAGGCGGACATCATCGTAGTCCTGACCGATGGCTATACGCCGTTCTGCGACAGTGAGAAGCCGCTCATCTGGGCCATCACTGTCCCCAGCGTTAAGCCGCCGGAGAAGCTGCGGCACGTGTATATCGAGGGCTAAGTTAAAACCGTTATAACTACCGCAAGGAAACCGCCATGACCAACGTCACCATTCCCAACATCGCCGACGCATGCATGCTGGCCTACTGCTCCATCAGCGTGTGGTCCGCCCGCAAGCTGGACAAAAAGCAGACCCAGAAAACCATCACGGCGGCCGGCGCCACCAACGACGCGGCCCGGGTCAACAAGCATCTGCTCGCCAACGCCGATGCCGCGCTCAAGGAAGTGCAGCGCAAGGCCAACCAGATCCGCGACTACATCGACACCAACACGGTGCCGTGGGACGACGCCGGTAACCGCCTGCTGCCCAACGCCCGTGCGCTGGTGGTGGTCGGCAAGCTGCGTGATCTGGAGGTCGAGTTCGATAAGACCGTGGACGATTTCGTGGCCCAGTACCCGGTGCTGCGCGCGCAGGCTGTGGCCAACCTCGGCGATATGGGCGAGGACAGCGACTACCCGCAGCCGGACGTGGTGCGCAGCAAGTTCTCCATCAAGGTTTCATTTTCGCCGGTCCCCAAGGACTTTGGCGACGTGCGAGTGGGCATGTCCGAGAAGGCCGCTGTCGCATGGCAGCAGCACTACGAAGGTAACGTGCAGCGGCAGGTGGGCGACGCCTTGCGGGCGGCATGGGGGCGGTTGCGCGAGTCGCTGGAGCGCTACAGCGACCGGCTGCAGCTGGACGAGGAGAAGGGCAAGACCAAGGTGTTTCGCGATACCATGGTGTCCCAGCTGCGCGAGACGGTGGACCTGCTGGCTTCGCTCAACGTGTTCGGCGATGCGACGCTGGAGCGGTTGACGCGGGAGGTGCGCGAGCGCATCGCCGGGTTCGACGCCGAGGTGCTGCGCAGTAACGTGGGTGTGGCCATGTCGGTCAAGCAGTCTACCGACGAGATCCTGTCCAAGCTGCATTCGACGCTCGGCCAGTGACCATCACCCACGGTCACTATGCGGCTGGGTACCCGCGGGAGGCGCCGCTCCTGCGGGTGTCGCCTTTCCCCCGCAAGCAGTACATCAAAAAACTACTGCAGGAGTTCAGCGTGCATGGCGTGGGCGCCTACGCTGACACCCGTGACGTCAACGTGGTGGCGCGTTTTCTGCAGCGCTCAGGCAGGTCTTTCAGCATGACGTGGTTAGCCGACCGGGAGGTGTGGATTGTCCGACAAGAGGCTTGAAATGCTGGAAGCCGAGGAACGCGGATGGCGCGAATCGGTTAACCGCGTGCTTATCCGCGCCAACTGCTCTGTCCACGACAAGCGGGTCATGGACCGGGTTGCTGACTTGGCGAGGCAGCGGGTCGCCACGCGCGCACCCTATCACCCAATTGCTCTGCTCCAAGCACATCCGCACTTCGACATGTCGTCGTACGGCGCCGACACGGTGTTCATTATGTTGCTCATGCGCGGCTACCCCGTGGACGTGTCGCTGGTGCTGTACCGAAACCTGCGATTGATGTTCCCTGATTTCACCAACATCAAAGGGGCTTGGCAGCTTATGTCCTCGCAGCAGCTGGTGGACCGCATGGGGGCGTTCTATGGTCGCCTTGTGGCCAACACGCTGGCCGAACCCGAGGCCAACCCAGCGCTTTATGCTCTGTTGATGGGCAAAGTGGATGACCCCGTGTGCTACACGTACGGCATTGGGGCAGTGTTGTCGCAAATTGACCAGCGCGATCGTGACGTGATGAACATCAGCCCGCGCACGGTGTATTTCAGCGCGCTGACCGGCGTGGACCCCGGCGCTGTGATTGACGTGCGGAACCCTCGCCCTGTCAGCGTGACCCGGGACGCATCTAGCCTGTATAGCGGCGTGACGGGCAAACCCTTGTACCACATGTACGAGATCGACCCACGAGAAATCGACTATGAAGAAGTTACGCAAAAAGTACGGCAAGCTCTCTGTCCTGACGAGTGTCTGGGGCGGCAGGGAGACGATGGTGAGCGTCCGGTGTTCATGCGGCGTCGTCAAGATGGTGCCGGCCCCGGCGTTGCGTGATGGCCGGGTGCGTTCCTGCGGCGCTCTGCTGTGCAAGCCATCCAAGCGCGTGCAGGTGGAGGTGGATCCTGACTTCCGCCCCCGCCTGCCGCGCGCCTTGACGTTGGGTAAATTGGGCAAGCTGCACGCGGAATACCATTCGCTCGATCGCAAGCTGGGCATCCAAGCTATGGCGGCTGGCGCGGGCGTGGCGACGTCGACGCTGCAGGGGGCCATCGCGGCAGTTGACCGCTGCGGTGGATGGGACAAGTACGTGGCCAAACTCGGGGAGAAGTGACATGGAGTACGAGATTTTGCTGGTGCTGCTGCTTTTCACCGCGTGGAAATGGGCGGTAGCTGCGCATGAGCGCAAGGTCTACCTTGACGCCTACGCCAAGGCCCAAGAGCGGCTGTTTCGGCAGGAGGGCGCTGCCGTGCCGTCGCTGTTCCGCGCCGCGGCGTATGGCAAACCTGCTCGATTCGATCCAGAATTCCTCGAACGCCTCATCCGCCTATGCCACCCCGACAAGCACGGTGGAAGCAAGCTGGCCAACGAGGTGACCCAGCAACTCCTGTCTATGAGGGAATGACCATGGCACGCGACTACAAAAAGGAATACCGGGAGTACCACGGCACCCCGGAGCAGAAAAAAGCCCGCGCCAGCCGCAATGCCGCGCGCCGCGAGGAAGAACGCGCCGGCCGCGTGCACAAGGGCGACGGCAAGGAAGTCGACCACAAGGACGGCAACCCGATGAACAACGCCAAGTCGAACCGGCAGATCCTGTCGCGCTCGGCCAATCGACGTAAGGGGGGCTGACATGGCTACCAGCAAATACGACATTCTGGAACTGCGTGCGGTGGTCAAGCCGCAGTGGTCGGAGCTGTACGTGCGCATCTCCGATGCCAACGACTTCATGCCCATCGGCGGCTGGTACAAGAAAGTCATCCCCGACACGGCGGCCACGCTGGAGGAACTGAGCAAGGCCGTCGTGACGCAGGAATTCCTGTTCTGGGACCGGGGTGCGCCGCCATGAAAACGCAGTTCGCTGTCGAGGACCTGATGGACAAGGAAGGCGCGGCGTGGGCCGAGTATGCCCGCCTGACGGAGCAGTTGATGGAGGCCAGCGTCGCGCTGCTGGCGCACACCGGCATGTTGCAGTTCCAGTGCAGCGACGATCGGGTCATGGTCAGCATCATGCGGGTGGGCGAGCGCCCAACGCACTAATTTGTGACGCTTGACTCTGTTCGAGTTAGGCGTACATTCCAGTTTCACCACCCGTCACGGCAAGGGGGCACGTGGCGGGGTCGTCTGTGCCCCTCATCCAACGAGGACTCCTAAATGAAGATGCACTCGCGTTACCTGCTGCTGGCGATCCTGCTGGCCACCTCCAGTCTAGCCATGGCCGCGCCCAGCCAACCGAATCCGTGCGGCAATCACGGCAACAACTGCAATCCGCCGACCACCGGCGGCGACAACACCGCCACGGGCGGCAACGGTACCGGGGTGGGCATCGGCGTCGGCATCGGTCAGGGCGGCAGTGCCACCGGTGGCAACGCCAGCGTGGACAGCACCAACATCAACCAGAACGTCGCCCAAGGCGGGCAGGGAGGTCAGGGTGGTCAAGGCGGCCGTGGAGGTGATGGTGGGACTGGCATTGGCCTTGGGGGTGCAGGCGGCACTGGCATCGGCCTTGGCGGCAACGCTTCGCAGGGTCAGGGCCAGCACCAAGGACAAGGCCAGTCGCAGGGCCAAGGCCAGAACCAGTCCAATGTCGGCGTGAACGGCCAGACGCAGGGCCAGTCCAACACCAACGACGTGCGCAACAACGTGTCCAACACCGTGGGCACCTCGACCAGCACCACGCAAGGCCAGTCGCAGTCGACCTCCAGCAACGCCAGCAACAACGGCAACGCGCAGTCAACCAACGTGACCTTCAACGAGGCCAAGGCGCCGGACCGCGTGCGTGTGGATCAGGCCCCGTCGATGCTGGTGTCGGCGCCGTATGCCACCGCGTCCTGCTACAAGACCGGCGGCGGCGCGCTCAGTTCGTGGTTCGGTGGCGCGTCGTTCAGCGGCGGCAAGATCGACCAGAACTGCGAGTACCGTGAGCTGGCGCGCGTGTCCGCGGCCATCGACCCGGAAGGTGGCAAGCGCGTGCTGTGCCTGCACGAGGCGTACCAGCTGGCCAACCGCGCCCAGTGCGCGGGCGTGCCGCTGCTCTACACCTTGACTCCTGCGCAGCGTCGGGGCATCGTTCGTCCCGAGGGCGAGTGAGCAGGGTCGCTTGACCTCCGGCACTGGGGTGTTCGCACCACCCCAGTGCCCTTTTGCCCGTCACCTCCAGCTTGACAAGCTAATGGGACGCCTAGTCAGCGCGCTCAGGAGGTGCCGGCCAAAAGCGTTTTGCACTGCGCCCCGGCGGGTCTGGAGTTGCCTGCAGCCTCATACCGCCGCCAGCCATGCCTTCCTACATGGCCGCGATGAAAGCCTTTGCTGAGGGCAGAAAGCGAGGGGTGCAGTGCAAAGGGCTGTTATAACCGTTTTAACTGGGGACTATCGTGGACGTGCAAGCAATCGCGAACCAACTTCGCGCGGAACGACCTGATCTGATTCCGTCGCTGCAGCGCATGATGGCGCAAGCGACCGACCGCGAAGCGCTGAACGTGGTGCTCCAACATCTGCTGCAGATGCAGTCCATCATCACTCACAAGCGCACTCGCGCTGCCTCCCTGCTCATGCCACGCACCGGCTTGTTTGCCAACGGCACGCAATCACTGCGCCATATCCCCGATGTGATGCTTCGCACTCTGTGCGACATCGCCGACCTCCCCCACGTGTCTAACGCCACCCCCGAGTGGCTGGACAAGATGGAAGCCCGCAACGCCAACCGATGAGGTGTGTCATGGCAGAAAAACAGGAAATCGTCTGGGTCGTACTTCGCTACAGGGAAGCAATGACGGAAAACGACTTTACTCCCGGTGACAACTGGCCGGTCAAGGTGTTTGACGACCGCGCGGATGCCCGCGCGTATGCCAAGCGCATGAACACTACGTCTCGCAAGTACGCGTTCTTGGTCCACCGCTGCAAGAAGGGCTGAGCGATGAAGATTCTCGGCGTCGCCCGCATGATCGACAACCCCCGCGCCGTGTGCGTCCTGCTGAAGGATGCCCCCACGGACGGGGACCTGCGCCGCCTGCACGACGTGCTGCGCGCTAACCAACCGCCACCGTACTGCTGCAGCTGTGGCTCGCCGCGATGCGTATTCGACGCCCAGTGGGGCAACAACGCGCACAATGCGCTGCTCACCGGAGGCCGCCGCCCATGCTGATCACGCTCGACTGGGAGTCGTTCTATGACTCGGTGTGTGGCTTCTCCAGCCAGACCACCGAGGAGTATGTGCGCGACCCGCTGTTCGAGGAAATTCTGGTCAGCATCAAGACCAATAACGACCCGGCTTACTGGTTCACCGGCACCCGCGCCGAGTTCGGCGCCCACCTGCGCCAGTTCGATTGGTCGCAGGTGGTGCTGGCCGCGCACAACTGCAAGTTCGACGGCTTCATTCTGGCGCATTTGTATGGCATCTTCCCCAAGCGCTACATCTGCACCATGTCGATGGCCAAGGGCCTGTTCGGTCTAGCCAGCAGTGTCAGCCTGAAAGCTGTGGCCGAGTACCTGCAATTGAGTCGGCGCAAGGGCACGGAGGTGGAGAACGCCTACGGCAAGCGCCGCGCCGACTTCACCACTGAGCAGCTGAACCGGTACGGATCGTACAGCGTGGACGACACGGAGCTGTGTCACGAAGCGCTGATGACCATGCTGCCGCACATCCAGCAGTCGGAGATGCAGTTGATTGATTGGACCATCCGCGCTTTCTGCCAGCCGCGTCTGATGCTGGACAAGCCCGTGTTGCAGCACGAACTAGGGGCGTATTACCAGCGGCGGGGTAGCCTGCTCCAGAACGCCGGCATCGCTGACGTCGCCGTGTTGCGAAGTGACGACACGATGGCCCGCCACTTGACGGCGTTGGGCATCGAACCGCCGATGAAGTACAGCCCCAAACAGAAAAACCCGGACGGCTCGCCCAAACTGGTGTACGCGTTTTCCAAGCAGGACGTGGAGTTTATGGATCTGCTGGACTCGGGTGATGAGCAGGTGGTAGCGCTGGTGGAGGCGCGGCTGGGCACGAAGTCCTCGTTGCTGGAGTCGCGTCTGACCCGTCTCATCAGCATCGCCGACCGTGGCCCGCTGCCCGTGCCCCTGCAGTATTGCGGCGCTACGCCGACGCGCCGCTGGTCGGGCGACGAAAACATCAACATCCAGAATTTCCCGCGGAACAAGCTGAAAAAGGACGACGCCGGCAACGTCGTCAAGGACGAGAAAGGCAAGGCGGTCATTGAATACTCGCCCCTGCGGCAGGCGCTCATCGCCCCGCCGGGCAAGCGCATGGCGGCGGCGGACCTGTCCCAGATCGAGCTGCGCGTCAACGCGTGGCAGTCAGGGCAGACCGACGTGCTCGACATTCTGCGCAACGGTGGCGACGTCTACAGCGACCAAGCCACCGCGCTGTACGGCTACACCGTCACCAAGGAGAGCGGCAAGGACATTCACGCGCAGGAGCGGTTCGTGGGCAAGACCACGGAGCTGCAGTGCGGCTACCAATGCGGCGCCAAAAAGTTCCTGCACTCGCTCAAGGTGGCCGCACGCCGCGACAGCATCGTGCTGCAGGATGAGTCGCTGTCGTTCGGTGAGCGCGTGGTGTCGGGCTACCGCAACAAGCGCCACCGCATCGCCAACTTCTGGTACCGGGCGGGGGAGCAGCTGCAGAACATCGCCTACGGCATGCAGGGGCAGCTGGGGCCGTACATCGTCAAGGACTATAAGCTGTGGTTGCCGGACGGGTCGTACATGTACTACCCCGACCTGCGCTACGCAGAAAAGCAGGACCCCAACGAGCAGGGGTGCGAGTGGACCTACAGCCGCGTCTGGAAACGCGCGAAGGTACGTAAGAAAATCTACGGCGGGCTGCTGGTGGAGAACATCACCCAGCACGTCGCGCGGCTGTTCGTCAGTGACGCGCTGCTGCGGCTGGACTCCCTGCGGTATGGCAATGGCCAGCGCGTGTTCGACATCGTGTTTTCGGTGCACGACGAACTGGTGGTGCTGTATGACGAAGGGCTGGATGAGAAGTGGGTAAAGGATGCACTGGTGTGGGCGATGACGACCAACCCGGTGTGGGCACCAGACCTGCCGTTAGCCTGTGAAGTGGGCTTCGGCCAAAACTATGCGGAGTGCAAGTGATGATTAAACGACTGCTTTACATGATTTCAGGAGTAAGCCTCTTCCTGACGGGGGTTTCCATGCACGCCCACCTGCCTCTGGCAAAACAACTGGTGTTTTTCGTAACGGCGTGCGTGGCCTTTTACGCCGGCTATGAAGCCGAACTGGCGGAGAAGCGCGCTAATGGCTAGGCCCATCGTCGCGTGGTCCTACAGCGCGCTCGGCATGTTCGAGAACTGCCCCCGCAAGTATTGGGCGGTCAAGATCGGCAAGATGGTGGACGACGGCAACCAGCACAACCGCAAGGGCGACGCTGAGCACGCTGGCATTGAGCACTTCCTGAAACAGGGCCTTGCGCTGCCGCCGCGACTGGCGCCCTTGCAGTCCATGTTCGAGCGTATCCGCGCCGCGCCGGGTGAGCAGTACATCGAGTTCAAGATGACGCTCACCAACCAGATGGTGGTATGCAGCGGCACGGACTGGAATAACGCATGGGTGCGCGGCGCGGCTGACTACCTCAAGGTCAACGGGGCCAAGGCCACGTATCTGGACTGGAAGTCGGGCAAGGTGCGCAAGAGCGATGACCAGATCGAGCTGACCGCCCTGCTGGTGTTCCGCCACTTCCCTGCGGTGCAGCAGGTCAACGGCGGACTGGTGTTCTACGCGCACGGCGCCGCGCACCCACGCATTGTCCACCGGCAGGAGGAGTCGCTGCTGTGGAACGGCTGGATTACCCGCGTGCGCGCGCTGGAGGAGGCCATCCAGACCAACAACTTCCCCGTCAACCCCAACCCGCTGTGCGCGTACTGCCCCTACAAGGCTTGCCCGCACAACACCACCGATGCACGCGAAGCCAAAGAGAGGGCGCAAAATGGAAACTAAGATCATCCGGTTCACCGCGTTCCGGCGAAACCTGTCCGAACGCGGCACGCACAGCGAAGTGCAGGCCAACCCCGACGACCAGCCGCAGTACGAAGGCGTGGTGTTCGGCGATGGCACCTGCGTGCTGAAATGGCTCACCAAGGCGAACTCGGTCTCCGTGTTCGCCTCGCTGGAGCAGATGCTGTCCGTGCACGGCCACCCGGAGTATGGTACCGAGATCATCTGGCACGATGGTGACATGCCGGCGGAGTGGGTGCACCAGCTGGTGGCGCATGCCGAACACCGGCAGGAAGACTATCACGCCCGGGGCCACCGCGACGTCACCATTGTGGTCGAGCATGACGACGCCACTGGCCAGCTGCTCGGTATCGTACTCAAAGACCCGACCGAGACCATCGTGGACGTGCTGTACCCGGTGCGGAAGTAACGGACATGGACCGTTCTTTAGCACTTACCTACCTGCTCATGATGGGGGTCGCGGGGCTTGCGATGATTTTCTCCATCGCCCCGGATATGCCCCCTCGGGGTAAAAAAGTGTGCTTCATCATCGCGGGCCTGTTCGCCGTACCGGTATTGGCGCGCTTGTGGATCTTGGGAGTGATGGGTTGATGACGGGTCGCCCCGCCGACCGCGACACGTGGACCACGCCGCTGTCGGTCTATCGGTGGGCGCAGCACGTGGCCGGCGGGGCATTCGACTACGACGCCGCGTGCGACAGCAATAACGCGCTGGCCACGCCGTTGTGGAGCCGGCCCGAGTTCACCCCGGGCGACTCGCTCAGCCACCGCTGGCCGGACGGGTGTCGCATCTTCTGCAACCCGCCGTACTCGGACATCGACCCGTGGGTGGCGTACGCGCTGGGATGCGCGTCGCTGACGGCGATGCTGATCATGTCGCCCAACGGAGAGGAGCGATTTTTCGACCTTATCCCCAACGCGTTTGAGTTCACGCTGGTGGGACGCATCGGGTTCCTCGGGGCCAACGGCAAGCCAATCAACGGCAACACGCGCGGCTCATCGTTGTTCCTCATCAACGCGGGCCAGTACAACGGACAGCGCCGCATCATCCGGCGCAGCACCATCTTCCGGGACTTCTCGTGAGCAAGAAAACGCCAGAGGACAAAGTCAAGGACCGCATCAAAGCAACCATCGAAGAGGTGTGCGCGCGGCGCGGCATGGAGTTCTGCATTGACTGGCATGCAGGTACCATGTTCACCACCACGCTCGATGCCACCGGTGTGGTGGCTGGCCATCCCTTCATTCTGGAAGCCAAACGTTTCGATGACCCCGACGCCGACTTGACCGGTCGGCAGAAAGTGAAAGCCAGCGAGTTCCGCCGCGCAGGCGCTACAGTGCACACCGTCGTGGATGAGACGGCCCTGCGCTACCTGCGAAACTGGCTGGAGCAGCTGGAACCACGCGAGCCTTTTGAACTGTGATCATGGAAGCCAAGCCCATCTACTTCAAGGAACACCTGATCGTGGAGGCGGACCCCCGTCTGCACATCATGGTGCCGCACGCCAAGACCTTCGTGCACGAAGGCCGGGAGTGCATGCTCATCCCGCACAAGGTTGACGAAACGCAGGTCCTGCGCAACCTCGGCTACGACGTGCGCCCACCCGTGCTCATGTCCTACGACTGGCCGTCGCCACCGGGTACTCAGCCCTTCGATGCCCAGCGCATCACCGCCGCGCTCATCACCACCAACCGCCGCAGTTTCGTGCTCAACAGCATTGGCACCGGCAAGACCCGCTCACTGCTGTACGCCTACGACTTCCTGAAAAAGACCACGCCCAATTACGGCCGCATGCTGGTGACGGCCCCGCTGTCCACCCTGCGCCAGACGTGGCAGCGCGAGGTGTCGCTGGTGTTCCCGCACCTGCGCTGCAATGTGCTGCACGGCGACAAGAAAAAACGCCTACGCCTGCTGGACGAGGACGTGGACATCCACATCATCAACCATGACGGCGTGGAAACCATCATCGATGAATTGGTCGAGCGTCTGGGGATGTTCTCAATGGTGGGGCTGGACGAATTGTCGGTCTACAAGAACGCCAAGACGGACCTGTGGAAGTGCACTTACCGGTTTGTCGGCGAAGTGGACCGCGTCTGCGGCATGACCGCTACGCCCATGACCAAGGACGCCAGCGACGCCTACGGCCAGATCAAGATGCTGACCCCCGCGGTGCTGGGTGGCCAGTCGTTCACCCGCTTCCGCGAAACGGTGATGAACAAGTACGGCCCGTACCGTTGGGTCAACAAGCGCGATGCGCTGGACACGGTCCACAAACTGATGCAGCCGGCCGTGCGTTTCACCCGCGACGAATGCTACGACCTGCCGCCCTGCACGACGGTGATGCGCGAGACGCCGATGACGCCAACCCAGCACCGCGCGTTCAAGCATATGCAGGACGAAGCTGCCATCGAGCATCTGGGCGTGAAAGCGGCCAACGCGGCAGACCAAGCCAACAAGTGCCTGCAAATCGCGCTGGGCTTCGTGTATGACCAGAACCACCAGCCCATCGCCTTCGAGACCAAGGGCCGGGGCAAGCTGCTGGAGGAAGCCATCGCCGAGTCCAACGCCAAGGTCATCGTGTTCACCCCGTACAAGGCATCGCTGGAGTGGCTTGTCAAGCAATTGAGCGCCCATTGGTCGGTCGCCTACGTGTCCGGCGACGTGACGCCCAGCCAGCGCGAAGTCATCTTTTCCAACTTCATGCACGCCCCGGACCCACACGTGTTGGTGGCCCATCCGGAGTGCATGTCCCACGGCTTGACTTTGACCGAGGCTAGTACGATCGTGTGGTGGGGGCCGCCCCAGAGCCTTGAGACCTACGAACAGGCGAATGGGCGCATCACCCGCGCTGGCCAACGGCACGCTCAGATGATCGTGCAACTGGTGTCGTCGAAACTGGAGCAGCAGCTGTTCCGGGTGCTCGATCGTCGCGGCAACGTGCAGCAAGTCCTTCTCGATATGTTTGAACGCCAAGACAAAGGAGATCTCTCGTGAACCAACCGGCCATCCCTGCTGGTCCGGCACCTGTCCAGTACAGCAGCAGCGACTTGATTCAGAAATACATCCAGCTGCGCGACAAGAAAGCCGAAATTGAAGCTGCGCACAAGGCAAAAATGGCTCCCTTCAACGAAGCCATGGGCATGATTGAAACCCTGCTCGGTAGCCAGATGATGGCCAGCGGCTTGCAGTCGCTGCGCGCCGATGCTGGCACCTCGTTTTTCACCACCCGCAACTCCTACTCCGTGGAGGACCCCGCCGCGTTCCGGGCATGGGCTGTCGGCACGGGTAACCAGCACCTGTATGAAAACCGCGTCTCCAAGGATGCGGTGGAAACCTACGTCCAGCAAACCGGCACGCTGCCGCCGGGGCTGAAGGCCAACAGCGAAACCCGCGTCACCGTCCGCAAATAATCGAGAATCCCATGACCACTGATATGACCCTTTTCAACAGCCAGCTGGGCGGCCAAGCGCTCGTTCTGCCCGCCGCGATCCAGCAGGCCATGGCCAACCAGACCGTCGACGAGATGCAGTCCAACGTCGGCCAGAGTTTCGCCGTGGTCTCCATCAAGGGCAAAGGCTTCAACATCCGCTACGGCGGCCAGACCACCCCGCTGACCATCTCGATGAACGGGCAGTTGTTCGCCGCGCCGTTCTTCGACGTCGTGCTGGGTGCGGCCAAGGCCGAGTTGTCCAAGACGTGGTACCGCAACGGGTATCAGGAAGGCGATGACGCGCAGCCCGATTGCTGGTCCGAAGATGGCAAGACCCCGCTCGGCCCCGTGGCGTCTCGCCCGCTGTTCGATGAGATGGCGGGTCCGGCGGCCGGTACGCCGTGCACTGACTGCAACCTGTGCCCGATGAACCGGTTCGGTTCCAAGCAAGCGCAGGGTGCCGGACAGGGTGAAATGCGCAAGGGTAAGGCGTGTGCCGACACCCGCAAGGTTGTGGTCTACCCGCTGCGCAACACCGGCGCCATGAACCCGGACGGTACTCCGCAGCAGGAACTGGACGTGGAGAACATCAAATTCGGCGGCGGCATGCTGCTGCGCGTGCCGGCGGCCTCGCTCAAGGTGTTCGCCGAGTACAGCAGCAAGCTGCAGGCCATGGGCGTGCCGTACTACGCCGTGGTGACCCGGATGACGTTCGACCAGAGCGAGGCGTACCCGAAGTTCGTGCTGCAGCCGGTGCGCGGCCTGTCCGAGGCCGAAGGTCAGGCGATCGTGGCCGCGCGCGATGGCCTGCAGGTCAAACAGATTCTGGAGTCCGGCGCCGTGGGCGCGGCACCGGCGCAGGCGTCGCTCCCCGGCCCGCAGCAGGCCGCGCCTGTCGCAGCGGCACCCATGGCCCCGCCGGTGGCCCCGGTGCCCATGCAGGTGCCGCCCAGCAACGTCGTGCCGCTCCACACGCCCGCCCCGACTCCCATGGCCCCTCCGGGCGCGCCGGTACCGCCTATGGCTCCGCCGGCCGCCGTGCCGTCCCCCGCGCCCATGCCGGCTCCCGTTGCGGCGCCGCCGGTGGACCCGGAAGTGGCCGCCGCCTCGGCGGAAAACGTGCGCATGCTGCCCGGCGCCGAGTTCAAATTCAGCCAGTACAAGTCGGCGAACTGGACGGCGCAGGACATCGTCGCCCAAGGCAAAGGGGCATGGATCAACGCTCCCGCACCGACCGCCCCGGCTCCCCTGCCGATGGCACTGGCCGCTCCGGCTCCCATGCCCAGCGGTGCGCCCGGTTCGGTCATCCCGACCGCGCAAGCTGGCCTGCCGCCGCTGCAGCTGAGCGAGGGGCTGGCCAACACCGTGGACGCCCTGCTTAACTCGTAACTGGAAACACGGGTGGCCGGGCGGGTCCGGTCACCCTCTACTATTCCGTTACGGGGGGAGCAATGTCAGTTGCAGAATTTCTAAACGCGGTTCTCCCAACGCAGGGGAGCCGCTTCGTCCTGACCACATTTGGCAAGCAGGGTGACGCGGATTTCCGCCCCGGCCAGCAGGTGTATGGAATGGGCGAAACCGCGGCGCTGATCGAGCGCTGTGCGTGGGGGTCGCGCTCCGGCGCCAACTCCTACTTCGCCGTGGCTGGCTTCATGTTGGGCCTAAACGAAAAGGGCAATCCGAGTCGCGCGGCCAAGTACGCCGTCTGGCATCGCTGCCTGCGCATGGACGTGGACGTCGGCGCTGGCAAGCCCTACGGCACCAAGCGCGAGGCCCTGCTGGCTGTGCTGGGCATGACCGCTCACTACCAGATGCCCAAGCCGTGGCTGGTCGACAGTGGTGGCGGTGTCCATGTGTACTGGGCATTCGACCGCGACGTATCGCTACAGGAATGGATCGGCTATGCCGGCCGCCTGCGCGCCGCCTGCGAGACCTATGGGTTGCAGGGCGACCACACCACCACCATCGACGCCGCGCGCGTGCTGCGCATGCCCGGCACGCTCAACAACAAGCCCGAGTACGTGGCCACCGGCACGCCACCGGAGGTGAAGATCCTGCAACGTGGCGACAGCGTGGGACCAGATCAGGTCACCCGGTATCTGCCGGCCGCCGACGCCATCTACACCAACGCGTCATTGCCGCCGTTCCTGCGCGCGCAGCGCAATGACGAGTTCCAGCAGAACCTGCACCAGCCCTATTTCATGCGCGACATGCTGCAGCAGTGCCCGGGCCTGCTGGCCATGGTGCATGATGCCGGCGCGCGCGCTACCGAGCCGCTGTGGAAGGCGACACTGGATCTGGTCAACAAATCCGACGACACCGACGCGGTCAAGTACAAAGTGGCGCGCGGCATGTCCAAGGGGCACCCGAAATTCACTGAGGAGGGGTTTGCGCAGAAGTGGGCGCAGGTCGTGGCGCAAGGGTACCACCCGCCAACCTGCGGCCGCATGGCCGCCGCCGGCATGACCGAGTGCGCCACCTGCCCGCTGCGCGGCAAAATCTCCTCGCCGCTGGTGCTGGGTCGACCGACCTACCACGCACCAAGCGACGCCGCTGTACCGCCGCAACCGGCACCCTCTGCAGACCCGAATGCAGAGCTTGGCCCGTCGCCTCCCCCCGTGGCGAATCTGGTGCCGGTTGCGGCGCCCTCTGGCAACGTGTTCCAGATGGGCGTGTTCATCATCGACCCGGCGTCCAGCATCATCAAGGTCGTCGACGGCCGCATGACTACGCACCTGTCCATCAGCGACGGCTACCCTACCGGGGCCACGCAGGTGGATGATCCGAATGACCCCAGCGGCAAGAAATGGGTCAACAAGAAACTGCTGGACTACCGGCTACTGCGTATTGAGCGCCTGCTGGACGCAGCGCAGCGCCGGTCCTCGGTGGTGATCACCTTCCAGCGAGAGCGGGATGGCGAGGCAGCGGTGGAGTTTGAGAATGCCGACTTCGCCGAACCCAAGTCGTTCTACAAAAAAATGCAAGGCGAGGGCCTGTATTGCACACGCAAGCAGGTTGCCGAATTCATGGACCGCTTTATGACCGAGCTTCTACAACAGATGCAGCGCGCGCGCGCCGCTGCTCAAATCGCCGGACGCTGCGGCTGGACAGAGGATTTCACCAGTTTCGTGCTGGGCCAGCAGTTGTACCGCAACGACGGCGCGGTGGAGAACATCCGAGCTTCCGGCGCGGTGGGCGAGATGGAGGGCTACCACTCCGCAGGCAACTACGACCGCTGGCGCAAGGCGTTTGACATCGCCTTGTCCGGCGGCGTGGACCGCCAGTGCGTGCTGGCGCTGTCGATCGCCGGCCCCCTGATGGCCTTCACCGGTGTGGACGGCGTCATGATGAACGTCTACTCGCCGGAGTCGGGCGTAGGCAAGTCGACGCTGGGCGATGCGGCCATCTCGATTTGGGGTTCGCCCAAAACGCTGGTCAAGAACTTCCGCGACACCAACAACGCGACTTTCAAGCTGGCCGCCACCAACGGCAATATGCCGCTGGTCATCGACGAGTTCACCAACATCGAAGGCAAATACCTCTCCGATTACATCTACACGCTGACGCAGGGCCGCGAGAAGCACCGCCTCGGTGCTGATGCCAAGTTCCACGCGCCGGCCCAACGCTGGTGCCTCGCCGCCATCTGCACCTCCAATAACTCCGTGCACGAGAAATTGCAGGACTTTCGCCGCGATGCCGAAGCTGAAGCCGCCCGCGTGTTCGAGCTGCGGCTGCGCCCGCTGCACATCGACCCGGCGCAGAGCGGCCAGATCAAGCTGGACCTGCAAGCGCTGCGCACCGATTACGGCTTTCTCGGCCCGGAGCTGGTGAAGTTGTTCATGGCCAAGCCGGCGGATTACTGGCGGCAGCAGGTCATGGCCCGCATCGCGCGCTGGGACCAGCACCACGCCAACGGGGTCAGCGACCGCTTCCGCTCAGCCACCTGCGCGCTCATCGAGGTCGGCGCGTTGCTGGGCAAGGCGATGGGGTATGCGTTCGACACCGGCGCCATTGGCGACGTGCTGCGCTCGCACTGGACCAAGCAAGTGGTGGAGTTCGAGGCCGAGCGCAAGAACCCCGCCGACTTCGTGCGGTCCTACGTGATGCGGCACATGACCGAGTTCGTCATGTTCGGCGGAGCCGATGGCAAGCAGGTCATCAACATCGGCTCGCTGCCCAAGCGGTTCATGGGCGAGGTGCGCGGCAAGGCGGTCAATGGCACCTTCAAGCCCGACACCATGATGATTCCCGTGGGCCTGTTGCGCAGTTTCATCCGCGACGACAACGGCAGCTACCGCCCAGTGATGGAGTGGATGAAAGCCGGAGGCGCACTGCGGCACGGGCGCCTGCTGTATCTCGATGGAACCTCCATGTCGATGCACGTGGATGCGGCGGAGTTCCGTTATGACGCGGTCATGGGCAGCGGGGCAACGGTGACGCTGGCCGCGCCGGGAGGTGCCAATGTGGCTGCGACCGCCTAAGTCGTCCGAGAGCACGACGATGATTAACACGACCACGTTGCGCAAGCTCTATAAAGGGAGCCTCACCATCTTTTTTTGCTATGGGCGCTTGCTCAACCGTAAGGTCGACCAACGGTTCGGCAACATCGACTCGACCCAGATGGAATACACCGAGGACTTCGAGGTATGGAACTTTCAGGACGAGGTGAGTTGCGCTGCTGAGTTCGAGCGTATCTGCACACTACTGGGAGGGTCGGTCGATGTGGTTCCTGCCTCCTGACGGTGCCTACGGGTACATCACAGCGAACAAAACCTATGCCCCTGCGGCTCCCATCAACGCAGCACGAGTAGCCAGTTTCGAGACCAGCTTAAACAACCAAAAAGCCATTGTTTTCGATTTCAACGTTGCACCCGGCAGCGGAGACGGAGGGCTAATTACGTGGCACTTCCACGACCCGGTCACCTGCCAAACGGTCTACCAATCCCTGCTGGAGCAACTTCGTCATGAAAATCAACGTCAACAAGCTGACGGACATCGACCGCCAGATCCTGTCCCTGTTCGGGCTGAACCAAGCGCGCGTGACCCTGATGCCCAACACCATGGTGCTTGCCCACGAAAAGCTGGGCGTCATCATGCTTGAACGCAGGCAGTTGCGACCGGGCCTGTACATGGCCTTTCAACCGCTCGGCACCAACAACCGCGTGCTGTCATGGCGGGGTCGCCTGCTGGCCCGCCAACTGCAAAAGCGCCTGCTGTCCTCGCCCTTGAACGAGGTCAAGCAGGCGCCTGTCATGGGTGCGGCGGCACAACCCAATCCGCCGTCTCTGGCCCGACGGCAGGCCGCTGGTGGTCTTACCGGCGCAGCGATGCCTTTGACTGCCGAACAAGCGATCCGTCAGGCGCAACAGCAGTTGGACAACCATTTGCGGTCGCAGTGGGTCAACCTGTTGCAAGCCAACCAGCTGAATGCTAAGTTTCCTTCGCCTCCATGAGGCGCCCTCTCCACCGTCCTCCCCAGACGTGGACCGAAGCCCCGGCGCTCCCCCTGCGCCGGGGCTTCACTTTTACTGGCCCAGCAACCGCCGCACCGCCGCTTCCTCCTTGCGCACCTCGCCGCGGTCGCGCTCGCCCTTGGCCTCCTTGCTGCGCCGCAGCTGCTCGCCGGTGAGCCGGAATGCCTTGGGCACGCTGGCATTGAACGTGGCCACGTCCTCGCCCACGTCCTCGCCGGTGCGGTACGCCTGCAGCAGGCGTTTGCGCTCACTGGTGATGCGCGCCATGGTCTGCTTGGTCTCGCTGCGCTGCTGGTAGGCCGTGCTGGTGGTGAGCGGGGCCAGCCCCAGCGCGCTGATGGACAGGTCGCCCCAATCCAGCTGGTCGCGCGGGATGAACTGGTCGCCATCCATGTCCACCACACCATCGGCCATCCACTGGCCGCTGCGCGCGAGCGCGCGCGCCGCCGAGGGCAGGCCCTTGGCCGCCTGCTGCCAGTCGCCGGAGAGCGCCGCCGAAGTACCCTGCGCGGCGCGGCGGAAGTTGGAGTAGGGCGCGCCGAGCGAGTACAGCACCCACTTGTCCATCGACTGCGCCGTGGTGTCGTCTTCGCGGATGTTGGCGAACCGGGTGTCGGCCAGCACCGGCAGGCCGATGCGATCGGACATGTCGATGCCCAGTATCGCCGGCAGGCCCTTCTCGGCCACCGTGCCACCGTATTCGCCGAACATGTCCTGCAGCAGCTCGTGCATCAGCTGCTCGCCGGACTTCCACTCGTCGTCATCGTCACCGCCCATGGCGGCGAAGGCGACCAGCGCCAGTTTGGCCACCGCGGCGACCGGACCCAGACCACCGGCGCCGGCCGCGGCCGCGTGGCTGGCCAGCAGGTAGGCGATCGTCTTGCGACCCTGCTTGCGCTCCTCGGCCGTGGCCCCGCGAAGCGCCATGCCGGCGTTGCGGATGAACAGCATATACATACCCTGCATGTAGAGCTTGAACTGCAGGATGATGTTGAGGCCCGCCTTGTTGAACGCCAGCGGGCGGTTCATCCGGCTGTAGTCCAACTGGGTGTCGGCCACCATGTCGTCGGCGAACTCGTTGAGCGCCGCTTCGCCACCATCGGTCAGGCGCTCGGCCTTGGCCAGCCGGTACGCGGCCAACGCGGTCACCACGCGGTTCATTGCCTCCACCTGCTGGGGCATGGCCATGCCGAGGCGCTGGACGTTGGCCCAGACCTGACCGGCCTTGCCCGACCGCATGGCGTCCTCCAGCGAGTTCAGCCACGAGAAGTCGAGCGTGCCGCGCTCCAGCAGGTGCTCCAACATGCGCTGCTCGCCCTCGGTCTTGCCGAACTTGGTGATGATCTCCTTGGCCGTCTCCTGCAGGCCCTGCGCCGTGGCACGCGTGCCCAGCAGCGCCTTGGTCTCGTTGACGAAGTCGGCGATGCCGCGCTTGGAGAAGAAAGGCAGCGCGCCGCTGTACGCCTCCTTGAGATACTTGGTCGCGTCGACGACGCCCACGCTGCTGCCGTCACGCTTGGACAGGCCCGCCAGTACCGGCAGCGTCACCGTCCACGGCTGCAGCGAGTTGGTCAGCACGTAGGCTGGCGAGAAACCAAGCGAATACAGCGAGCTGGCATCGGTAATGAAGTTCATCGCCCGATTGCTGGCGCTGTTGTTCATGCGCTTCTGGATCTCGGCTTGGTTGGCCTGCAGCACGTTGAGCACGCGGCCCGCCGGGGAGTAGGTACGGTTCACCTCCCATGCGCGCTGCCAGTTGCGGTTGATGGGGCCGCCATGCTCCACCGTGGCGTAGTAGTGCGCTGCGCCTTGGTAGCGATGCGCGTAGGCCCGCAGCATCTGCTTGCTGGCGCCGAAGATGTTCTGGCGCGGCAGCAGGGCCTTGCGGTAGTTGTTTTCCGGCAGCGCCTCGATGGCCAACCGTTCCAGCACCGCGCCGACCTCGGGGTCAATAGCCTTGCTGTTGACCAGCGTGCGCACCTCCTGCAGGAATTCAGGCGACCCCTGCTTGGTCTGCTCGTAGCCTTCGCGGGCGCGGAACGGCTGGCTGATGATGGCGTTGGTCGCGCCAGCCCCGTCGCCATCGTCCACGTCTTCCATCGCAGCCTGCGCGTCGTCGAAGTCGACGTTGTGCGCCGCGTAGTTCTCGCGCACCTCGGCCATGATTTCGTCGGTTGCCGCTTTGGCTGCGGCTTCGGAGTCGAAGAAATAGACGCCGCGCTGGAACACGCGCACCGCCCACTTGCCTTCGTCGGCGATACGCTCGACGGTCACCTGCGCGCCGGGGTTGAGCGCACGCTGGTTGCGCATCTCCTCGCGCGCGGCGGTCTTGGTATCGAAGAACTCGCCGCTCTCCTTGCCATCCTTGCCAAGCAGATGCGAAGGCAGCTGCACCTTGACGATCCAGTTGCCCTCGCGCATCAGCGGGAAGTAGGGGCCTTCGCGCAACTCAGCCATCGCCGCCTTGATGCGGGTGGTAATTTGCTGCTTGACCTTCTGGGTAAAGTTGGACCCCTCGATGAGTTCCAACTGCTTCTCCAACGTTTTGCGGTGCAGGTCGGTGAACGCGTCGCGCAGGCCGGCATAGATGTCGGTCACGCGGGGGTCGGCTTTCACCGCCGCTTCGTACAGCGCGCGGGTGGCGCGGTAGCGCTGCTCGTTGACCGCCTGTACGCGCTCCGGTCCGCGCAGCAGGTGCGCGTTGTCTTTGTCGCTCAGGAGCTTGTCCGGATGCACGGCGAAGTGAGTGGCGTTGTACATCACCCGCTCCAGCGCGGTGCGCACCTTGGCATCGAGCTGGTTGGCCAACTCCATCCAGCGCGAACCGGCTTCCAGCTGCGTGTTGGCGGTCTTGGCTTTCAGCTGCTGGCCGCGCACCCAGCCCGACAGCGATGAACCCAGCGGGGTATCGCGGTACTGGCGCTCGATCTGGCGCATGGTCTCCAGCATCAGGCCACCGGTTTTTAGCGTGTCCATCGCCTTGCCTTCGGTCAGCGGCTGCATCGTCTGCCGCACGTCGGCCATGTTGGCGTTGCCGGTGAGCACATCGGCCAGCGGCTTCATCGCGGCCACCGCCTTGCGGGCGCGCTCCACGGTGCCCTCACGCTTGGGTTCTGGCACATCGGCAAACGCCTCGCCGGCATGGTTGTAGGCCACGCCCGGCACCTGCGGCATCCGCCCCACGTTGGCCGTGCCGTCGATCCAACGATCCAGCGCCTCCTCCCACGCGCGGTCAGGCTTGTTGACGCCGGTGATGCGCTCGTAGATGTGGCGCAGCGCGTCGGCAATGGCCTTGAAGAATTTCTCCACGCCGGTCAGCGCCTGCCGGCTCGGGTCCAGCAGATACAGCGCGGCGTTGCGCGCGGCCCACTCGTGGAAGTTGGTGGCGTAGGCGCGATCGGTGCGGCCACCGCCGAACTGCAGCCGCTCGGCGCCGGGCATCTGGTCACGCAGGATGTCATCCACCGAGCGCCCCTGCTGGCTGCGCAGCCAGCTGTCGTAGGCGCGGTCGATGCCCATGCGCGTGCGCGGGTCGGTGCGAGCGTACAACTCGGTGGTGACCAGATGGCCGAACTCGTGCGCCAGCGCCTCGATGGCGGCACCCTCAAACCGATACGCCGGCCAGTGGACGGCCAGAATGTAATCGGTTGGGTTGCCCTTGGCATCCGTACGTCGAATGAACTTGCCCCCGGGCGTCTTGCCATCGAGGAACGCGGACGGCGCGATCTTCATCGCGTCACGCATGCTCATCACGTGTACCGGGGCGGAGAACTTGTTGCCGCCCTTCTCGAATAGCCGGATCCACTCGTTGACCACACCCTTGGCGCCTTCGGGCAGGTCGCCATGCTCGGTGACGTGCGGCTGCACGTTGGCTTCCACGCCCTCGATGCGGTGGTCGGCGAAGTCAGGGATGGCGCGGCTACCGGCCAGATCCTGCTCCATGCGGCGGATGGCGTGCGCCACCTCGGTGGCCCCGCGCATCACCTGCTTGGCCACCGTGGAGTCCATGATGCGCTGGTGCATCGCCGGCAGCGTGGCTTCCAGCTGCTCGTCGGTCAGGCTGGCCAGCGCCTTCATGATCTTGCGGCCCTCCCGTTCGGACAGCAGCGCCTCCTGCCAGTTGGGCAGCATGGCGTTGGCCATCTGGCGGGCCACGGAGTTGGCGGGGCTGTAGCTGTCCTGCTCGGCACGGGCCTCGTCGCGCAACGCGCGCAGGAAGCCGCGGGACTCGCTCAGCAGCAGGGGGGCGTAGGCCAGCGCCGAGGTGCGGGGCTTCTCGCGCGGGCGCCCGCGCTGGCCCTCGGTCTTGGCCTGCTCCACCTCCAGCTGCCGGCGCTCGGCTTCGCGCAGCAGCTCGGTACCATCCGGCGCGTCCTTGTACATCGCGGCCAGCCGCTGCTCCGCCGCCTCCACCGAGGCATCCAGCAGCGTGTCCATCTGCTCGAAGTCGCGCATCGCCGCTTCGGCCTTAGCCCGGTCGCTGGCGGTCATGGTGTCGCCGGCCAGCATGGCGCCCACGGCGTAGCGCGCATCCTCGTCGATGCTCTCCACGCGCAGGTCGACCTGACGGCCCTGCACGCCGGTGCGGCGGGTCATCTTGGCCGGCAGCGTGGTGGCCTTGCCGCCGGCACTTACCCGTTCGGCTTTGCGCGTGCTCGCCCGATCGACGGTATCCGCCGTGGCGGCTGCAGGGGCTTGGGCTTCTCGCGTCGCTCCCGGTTGCGCGAGCGCACGGTCGGCGCGGGTGCGGTCATCTTGGTCCTTGCGGGAGGTGCGTTCGTCATCGCTCTTGGCTGTCCGCTTGGTGGGGGGAGAGGGGGCTTTCTTGTCGCGTTTGCGGGGCGCGCGCTCGGCGCGGGCGGCCTGCGCCTGCTCCACGCTGGTCTCGATGACCTTGGCGCCCTTGGGGGCGAGGCGCTGCACCGCGGCGCGAGCGACTGGCGCCCCCCGGCGGCTGGCCAGCTGCTCGGCGGCGACGCCGCGGCGCGTGCGGGCCTGCACCACCACCGGCTCCTCACCGGAGCGCAGGGCGTCCGCCTTGGACTCGCTGTAGCCGATGATTTGCTGGAGCGCGGTGTCAGTCAGCCCCGGCGCGCGGAACCGCTTGGCCTTGGTCGGGTTGGTGGTCAGCAGGGTACCGACGCCTTCGCGGGTCACCCGACGCACGTTGCGCGGCAGGCTGGCTGGGATGGCGGCCTCGTTGCCGGCGGCCACGAACACGGCGTCGCGGGCGCTGGCCGGATCCAGCAGGCCCTCCACCTGCGCGGCGATGTCGCCGGCCGGCTCCGGGGTGCTGGCGCTGACCTGCTCCTCGCTCTGTGCCGCAGCGGCAGCGGCCTGCGCGGGCGTGACGCGGGGGTTGGTCACGCCGCGGCGCTGAGCCTGCGTCTGGGCGCGGCTGGCGGCCTCAGCGGGTGACATCGGGATGGGGTTCTCCAGCGGTGCAGGCGCCACGCCCACAGGACGACCGTCCGGCGTGCGCTCGGTCGGCGCCGCCGCTGGCTCCGGTGCGTCCACGCGATTGGGCAGCGCGACACCACCGGGGCCTTCGGATAGACGTGCCTCCTGCCACTGAGCCTCGGCTTGGGCCAGCGCTTGCTGCGCCTGCTGCAGAGACTGGCGGAGGAATTTCTTGCGGGGGTCGCGCGGCGGCCGGGCGTCCAGCTGCTCCTGCAGGGCCTCCACTTCGTCCTCCAGCTGAAAGATGGTCTGCTCCAGCGATCGGGACGACGCCTGCTCCAGTAGCGCGGGGTTCTGCTCGCTGGCCACCGCGGCTTCCTCCTGCCGCATCTGCTGCGCGGCACGCCGCTCGCGCAGGTTGAAAGGCATGCCAGCACCTTGCGGCTCAGACACGGTCGCCTGCGGCCCCACCGGGCCGAACATTTCGCCCTGCGCCGGGTTGAAGGGGGCGCCACTTGGAGCATTTGCCCCATCACTTGGAGCTTCCTGCGGCGGCATGCCGTCGAGCTGCAGCGTCGGGTCACCGAACGCGGGACCACGAAGGTCCGGCTGGCCGGCGGGGACCGGACCCATGTTGGCGCGGCGCACGTAGGCCGGCTGCTCCTCGGCCTCGAACGCTTCGCGCTCCAGTGCGATCAGCTGGCCCAGCAGCTGGCGGCCACCCGGGTCCTGTGCGATCTGTTCCTGCCGGTTGAACCAATCCGGGCCGAAACGCTCCGCCAACACGTTGCCCAGTTGATTGCGCACCATGTTGCGTTCTTCCGGCGTCGGCGCTGCCGGACCAGCCAAGCCGGGGATGGGACCCGGACTGGCGCGGAACCCGCGCCGCATCGCCGCAGGAATGGCGTCCTGCTCGGCCGTCAGCCGCGGCTGTTGGTTCCACGGCTGGTTGATGTCCGGGTTGGCACCCAGTGCCGCGCCCACGTCGCTGCTGACCGCAATCTCCTCCGGAGTCGCGCGGCCACGGCCGCCGAGCGCGCCGAAGATAATGCCGGTCAACGCCGCATCAATACCTTCGTTCGGATCGGCATAGTCCAGCGGATTGGTCGAGCCGATACCCGTGGCCGCCGCGCCGGCTGCTTGGCCGAACATGGTCTCGGCCATTTCCTCCGCGCCAGCCGCCACACCGCCAGCACTCGCCCGGCCACCCACACGCAGCGCAGTCGCCGTCGCTCCCGAGCGCTTGGCGACGGCATCCAGCGGGGCGCCAAGCAACGCCTTGGACACGCCCATGCGGGCAAGGAAATTGCCGGCCAGCCGGCCACCGATGATGCCCTCGGCTGCGCCCAGCGCACCGGCCGTGGTACCGGCGGCACGCGCACCCCGGATCGCCACTTCGCGCAGGGCCTCCTCATAACCGATGCCCGGGTTCTCGCGGACCACCTCGCGGAATAGCGGACTCTCCTGCTCCACCGCCTGCGGACTCATCTTCTGCAGCGTATCCAGCGCGTTGTCGTAGAACTCGGTGGCCTGCTCGCCGAACGCCGCGGCGCCGCCGCTGATGCCTAGCCCCAGACCCAGCACGCCGCCCGGGACGGCGCCCACACCCGCACCGCTCAGCGCACCGGCGCCAGCCGTGGCACCCGCCACCGGCAGTGCACCTATCACCGTGCCGCCCACGTTGCCGGCGGTCTCGCCCAGTTGCGACAGAAAACTGTCGAACGAGCTGTACCAGCGACCTTGGCCCGCCTTCACCTGCCCGATGCTCTGCTGACTCGGCAGATCCTGCTGCGCGCGGCTCCATGTGTTGGACGGGTCGTCGTTGCCGAACATGGCATCGATGGCGGACGCAGCTAGGCCCAGCGTGCTCTTGCCCGACGCGATCGCCGAACCCCAGAAGTCCGACTCGGTCGGAATGGAGTCGACGATGCGCTTCATCTCGGCCTGCGAGATGGGGCGGAAGCCACGCGGCACCGCGCGCATGGTGGGCAGTGGAGTACCGTCCGTGGATTGCAAGGTGGCCAGCTGCAGGATGGTGGGCGCGTCGGCCTTGAGCACCTGCCCGTTGGGCAGCGCGACCTCACCCGTCTGGTCGTTCATTGCGAACTCGGCCGGCGTGAACTCGGCCGCGCCGGCAGGGATGCCCGACCGCGTGGTGCTGCGCATGGTCAGCTGCGCATTGTCGACATCGCGCTCAAGGTCGGCCTGACCTTCGTCGAGGATCTGGTTGACCCGGTCTAGGCTCGGAGAAGGGCGACGCAGCGCCCCCATACGAAGGTTGGTGGTCTCGTCGTTCCAAGCCATGTTTTTGACCTCGGGTGTGGGCCACCCGAGGGTGGCCATTATTGGGTACCGCGGGCGCGTGCAAAGAAGTCTGCCGCGCCACCATACCGGCTGGCAAGCGCCGCGTCATCCGCCGCCTGTTGCTGGCCTGCAGTTTGACGCTGCAGCGCGCCGGTGTTGCCGCGTAGCTCGGCCGTGGCGGTGCGCAGGCCCTGCTCCAATTGCGCCACCTGCTGTTCCAGCGCGGCGCGCACGCGGGCCTGCGAGGGCGTCAGGTTGAGCGGGCGCTGGCCACCGACCGAGGCGTTGGTGGGGCCACCGACAAAACCAGTCTCCACGCCCTGCTCAGCATCAAATCGGGCCAATGCGTCCCGCGCCTGCTCGTACTGAGCCGCCATCTGCTGCAGGCTCCCCGCGGCACCGCGGACGTAGCCGGGACTGATCTCAGCGCGCGCCGGGATGCCGCCGCGCGGCGCCGGTGCCGACGCAACGGGGGTCGCCTGCGGCGTGGGCAACCCCGCCGTCTGGCGCTGAGCCGGCGCGGGGCGCTGAGCCGGGCCACCCGTGTTGCCGGACTCGAACTCATACATGGCCTGCTGCAGCGCAGCAACCACCTGCGGGTCAGCGAGGTTCAGCTGCTCGTCGGGCGACACGCCCAGTTTCTCGGCCACATATGCCGCGTAGTTGCCCGTACTGCCGGCAGCATTGGTCGGGTCGCTTTGCGGCGACCAGCGACCGATGATCTTGCCGACCGTATTGAAGCCGCGGCGACCGTAGCTCTGCAGCAGCGCCTGCTGCGCCTGCTGACCTTGCTCCGGCGACTCGAAAACGGCGAAGCGGCCATCGCTGCCCTTGTAGCCGGGCTGTGCCTTGGCGAACGGGCCGTCCTCGATGTTGCCCGGATTGTTGTTGCGGTCAGCGCGGGAACTGCCACCACCGCGGCCGGTACCGGCAGCAGACGGCGCGCGCGTGCCGCTGGTGCCGCGCTCCTGCATCTCCATCTCGTTGAGAACAGCCAGCTGGTCACGCAGCACGTCGCGGTTGATGCGATTGTTGAGCTTGGTCACCTCGCCAGCGAGCGACAGCAGCGTGGACTGCATGCTTTCGCGCTGAGCCTTGTTGAGCACACCGCCCGGTACCGGGTTGCCTTCGCTGTCGAACACCTGCAGCGTGCCGCCGCGCTGGCCCTTCTCCAGATCCGGTGCCACGTTGGTCTTGATGGTGTAGACCTGCCCGTTCTTCTGCATCAGGAACGTACCCGGCTCGTCACCGATGTCCTGCAACTGCCAGCCGCCACCGCTGCCGCTGATTTCCTTCTGCGCATCGGTGAGCTTCGTGGCCAACGTTTCGGGTACGCCTGCGGCCTTGAGCGCTTTGACCACGTCCAGCCGCGCCGCTCGGTAGTCGTCGGAGATCTTGGTGTCGCGCGCCTTGCTCTCTTCGATGCCCTTGAGCCGCGCCGCGTTGTACTGGCCCAGCGCCTGACCCGGCGCCTGCGTGAACTGGGTCAGCATCTGCGCCGTTTCCTGCGGGGTCAGGTCGCCGGTGGGTTGGCCGTTGGTATACAGCGTCACCTTGCCGGTATCGTCCATCCGGGTATCCAGATACGACAGCTCGGGCGCGGCCTGCTTGAAGTTCTCCCACACGCCCGCCCAGCGGTCCGCTTGACCCTTGGGATTCTGGATGATGCGGAATAGCTGGTCGGCCAGCGCAGTGGCCTCCTGCAGACGAAACGACGTGGCCGCCTGCGTTTGCTCGTTGGCGTTGCCGGCATCGCCGTAGCGTGCGCCCACGCCTGCCAGCGCCTGCGCGCCTGCGGCCCGGTCATAGGTGCCATCAGGGCGCAGCGCGCCCGCAGTCGCGCGGATCGTATCACCCGCCACCTGCTGGCCTTGGCCCTGATCGAAGTTGCCGATGCCGTACTGCGTACGGGCGCGGATGTCGCGCGCGCCAGCTTGATCACCGCCCAGCGCGGCAGCACCGGCCCTGCGCTCACTGGCCCGGCCGACTTGATCGTAGATGCCCTGTGCCACTTCACGCGACACCGGGATGCCACTACGGCCGGCGACACCACGACGGTCGGCGCCAAACATGCCACTGCCGAGCTTTTGCAACTCGGTTTCCATGTCCGGCAAATAGTCCTCCAGCGTCTTGCCTTCGGCCGCGGCCAGATCGGTGTACTTCTGCACGATCTCCTGCGAGCCGCGGCGGTACCGGCCTTCCGCGATGTCATCGCCGATGCCGCGGCCCACACCCCAGCCGCGGCCGATGGTGGATGCGATGTCGTATGCCATCACGCGTTCTCCCGATGATGCTTCTGTACCAGCTTGTCGAAGAATTCTAGACCCTTGGCGTTGACCACGTCGGCTGGCACCACGTATTCGCCTTCGGCCAGATACGCAGGGATGACATCCCGCGATTGCCGGCGCGGCAGGGCGCCGCGCGCGCGCATCGGACCGCCTTCGGCTTGGTACTCCACCGCCGGGTAACTCTGGAACTGAGTCTGCGGCACCACGATGGCCGAGCGGATCGGCGCGGCGCCTTCCCACAAGTTCTCGGCCTGATGTTGCGCGGCAAAGTCCATGGCACCGCCGAGGCGGTCCATCATGCCGGGGCCGGCGGGCTTGCTGACCCGCGCGGGCGCACTCACACCCACGTCGGAGACCTGTATTGCCTGCTTGGCCAGCGGGAACTTCTCGCGCTTCACGCCACCGCCCTCGGCGTAGCGCCGCACCGCACCGCCTTCGGCCATCATCATGCCGCCCGCCATCGAAGCGACGGACATGATGTTGGAGAAATTCTGCTGCGCCTGCTGCTGGCCCGCCTGCCACGACGCCATCTGGTTGTTGAAACCCTGCGACATGGTGTTGGCTGCGTTGCCGTAGGCGTTGGATGCCTGACCCAGACCTCCCATACCCATGTTGGCCCACTGGGTCGGCGAGCCGGTGAGGTTGGCCAAATTGCCCAGCGCCTGCGAACGGAAGCCCAGACCGGTACCCATGAGGCCAGCACCGCCCTGCAGGGCGGCAAGATTGGCCTGCTGGCCAGCCTGCCCGGCGTTGATGGCACCCGCGCCACTGGCGTTGCTGCCTTGGAAACCGGCCGCCGCCTGCGACGGTAGACCCATGCCCATGTTGATGGCGTCGGCACGCAGCGCGCGGCCGCGGTCCTCCACATTCTGACGGGCTTGGTTGCCAGCGGCAGCTTGCTGCGCCGCCATGGCCACATCCTGCGTCTGCAGCAGCGAGGAGCTGCGCATCTGCGAGGGGTCGATGCCCATGGAGCGTAGCCGCGCATCCGCGTTGGTACGCGCCGCTTCAGCCTGCCGCTGGATGTCGACCTGCGCGCGCGCCGCTTCCGCTTCACGCCGTTCGGGCGTGTCGTAGGCATTGGCCTCGGAGATCATGCGATCCTGCATGGGCAGGAACACATCTTCGTAGCGCTTGCGGTCCTCCTGCGCGTACTGCTTTTGCAGGTTCATCGCATCCATCTGGGTCTGGCCCACTTGGCGCGAGAATTCCTTCATCGCTTCGTCCGACTCGAACGCGCGATTCTGGAACTCGAATAGTCGGTCCGCCTGTTCCTTGGCCAAGTTGTACTCGGCCGTGGCATTTTCCTTCATCCACGCGAACTGCTCCCGCGAGAGGCCCATGAACTCGCGCGCAAGTTCGTTGGACTGCTTCGCGATCTCCAGCTGTGCGTTGGAGATGGGAGTGAGGTCAGGCGCCTTGGGTGGCTTGGATTTCTTGCCCATGTCGCAGGAACCTCGCTAGGGTAAGTTCGTAGTGCACGAAGCCATCGGAATCGTGCCCTACCGGGACGGCGCCCAGTTTACGGGTCGCCTTGACCGAGGGGAAGTTCAGGGGATAGACCATGTGCTTGGTCCTGCCCCGCTCCAGCAGGCGCTGGCGCAGCAACCGTACCACTTTTCGGGCAGAACCGGGGGTGGGGGGGTCAGGCAGCGCCACCAGCACGTAATCTCCCAAAAAGGCCAGTGCGGCATCCGGGCCGCACTGGTGTACTTCGTAATCCGGGTCCATCGTGTCCGGGTCCAGCGGGTCGATTTTCACCCCCCACCGGGCGTGCACCTGCACCAGTCGGCGATAAATCAGCTCCAGTAGCTCCCGGTCGGTCACGAAGTCGTAGCCGTGACGGTCAGCAGCTCGTTGGCCAGATCCGCGCCGCCGCCTGCCGGTCGGATGTGCATCCGCCATGTGCCGGACACGCCAAGGCTCTGGTTATACAGGCACCCAAACCCAAACCCACGGGTCAAGGCCATGTTGTACCACGTACCGGACGAAAACCCGCTGGGGATGATGCTGCCTGCGCTGATCGTCTCCACCATGACATCGAAGTCCGCCACATTGCCCGTAGGCAACCATTCGCCGGGGAAAGTCTGAGTGGAAAGCGCCGGGTCAAGGGCATGGTCACCCCCCACGCTGTAATTCCACTCCAACGTCCCATCGTTGCGGAAAACGAGGTTTCCTTGGGCGGAGCGTTGTTCATACGGCGGTGGTGGGAAGTCATTCTGCACCCGGTACCGCGCCATCGACACGTTCTTGGCCGTCAGCACCACAGTCTGCTTACTGGCGCCCAGCAAGTCCAACAAGCCGATGGGCGGCGCTGTCGGCACCCCGGCATTAGCCGCTGTGTTGGGTACGTAAACGCCGCCGCGCACCATGCTGGTCAGGGGCGTGTTAACGGGCGCCCCAAACTCGGCGAGGACCTGTAGCAGGTCAATGGGAGGGCTGGAAGGCAGGGGCATGTCAGACGGCCAGTTGAGGGTCGATATCGTATGTCTGGCCGAGGGTATACGCCTCAGCTTCGGTCAACGTCAACAGCAGCATGGTGGTGGACAGGGCGTCGAGCGCGCCTTCCGTCCGTTCCTCGAAAAACAACCGGCACACCCGAGCATCCGGCGGAGACTGGAAATGGCGATCGGAGAGGATGCGCGTCAGGGTCATGGTAGCCATGGTGTACTCCGTCAGGTGAGGGCCTGCCACCGGTCGGTGGCGATCTTGGACAGGATGACCGACTGCCCGGGGGTGAGGGTGATGTTGCCATCGAGACCGTTGCGGAAACACTGCACGCCAGCGCCGCGAGCGATGGTGATGTTGCCGGTGGTGCTGCCATCGTTGGTTACGATGAACCAGATGGATACGTCCGTGGCCACAGTGGCGTTGGGCTGCAGCGAGAACTGGAGTGCGCCGTTCACCGTCTTGACTACATGCCGGTTGGAGTACGAGGACTGCGCGTTGATATTGGCGGTCATCGAGACCAATGGTGCGTACCGCACGCGGCCCAGCGCATCCACGAAGGCGCCGGCCGCAGTAACATCGCCGCTTTCGCTGATGGAGACGTTGTTGGTGCCCGCGGCCGTACTGCTCGAAGCCGACAACTCGATAGTCGTGCTGGTGAATCGGATGTCTCGGCGCTTGGTGGTCCCTACCTGCGCAATGATGCCCGGCGCTCCATTGGGAGAGCTAACCTGCACGAAACTGCTAGCCGGCGAGGACCCGGGCTGAAGCACGCGCAAGGCGTAGGTGGTTCCGCCCGAGCAGTCGATGGTGGTATCACCATTAAACGACCACGCACCAGCAGCGTCCACCACACCGCGTAGCGTGGTAGGGGAACCGGTATAAAACCCGATGGACCCAGAAGCGTGTCGGTTCACTAGAAAGGCGCGCGTGTCCGTGGGCGCCGAAGCACCCATGCCAATGTCGAATTGGTAACCCGTCGTGTTACGCAAACTTAGATGGCCACCGCTAATGCCAGACGTGCCGTTATCAATAACCAACTTATTGGTAAACGTTTTAACGCCGCCAACTGTTTCATCACCCGTGCGGTGGACATAATTAGAATCATTAAAGCTCTCGCCTTCGCCCAACTGACCATCCGGCAGCAGTTTCAGGAGACCGGCATCGACCAATTCGCACACGCGCACGGCGCGCTGCGCATTCGGACCCACAGCGCCACTCAGCTTGTCCACCATCATTTTCAGCGCCTCGACCGAGGCGCGGAAATTCACGCCTGCAACGGGCGGGATGCCTGGGGTGCGTTCGATCTTGGTGCTCACGGGATGTTTTCCAAACCCTTAGCCGTATCTGCGATAACAACGGAATACAGCGGCGACACGCCCTGCACCTCAATTTCGTAGGTGACGGCCTTGTACCCAGACGGCAGGCGGTACACGCTTTCGTCATCGATAGCACCAATCCATCGCAGCACACCATCGGCATATACCTTCACCGCCACTTCCGGACCGGGCGCAGGCGGCGCGGGCGGCGTGCCCATCGCCATCCACGTGGCCGCGCCATTGATGGCACCGGCGAAGGCAATGTTGGCGCCTTGGTCTTTGCCTGCATTGATGCCGATGTCGTTCATGGCATAGCCACCAATGCCCTGTGCGGGGATGGTGGGCACGTCCGGATTGGTGCCGCTGCCGATGAAGTCGCCACGTAGCTGGATCGCCGCCATGTTCGCCGGCTTGGTCAGCATGAACGGCTTGCTCCGCCACGTGTACAACAGCACGCCACTGCTGTCCGCATCCCACTCATATACCGTGCTGCCCACCGTGATCATGGTCTGCCCAGTCAGCGTATCCAGATCCACGGACGACACGCCTTCGTATTGCAGCTCCGTGAAACCCGTCACCGGGTCATCGAATCCGATGGTGAAGCCCAGCTGGCTCGTGTAGAAAGCGAGGTACCGGTCTTGGTACACCGACGCTTTGAGCGTGCTCGGGCTGAACCGGCTCAGCCACTCGTCCTTGGTCACCCACATGCGCGACACAATCTGGGCGCGGTTGCTGGACCCATCCACCGCGGCGAGGCCGTCTGTACTGGGGTACATCACTGCACCCGTCGAGGAGACGATGCCGCGCTTGGACAGGCAGGGCTGCACACCTTCCATCTTCACCAGCGACATGGCGTCGGGTTGCGGGCCGACCAGCATCTGACCGCGGCCTTGCGTGCAGATGACGATGGTGTTGCCGAAAGTGCCAAGGCCAACAATTTCGTCGTCCACCGCGTAGCTGTAGTCCACCGGCCACGCATGCGGTTGATACGGCACCGACAGCCGCACCGTGCGCCCAGTGAAACCGGCAAGAAAGCCGCCCGCCACCGAGATCAGACCTTTGAGGTCAGCCGGTGGAAGGTCCCAGCCCAACGAGTCCAGAACCTCACGAGCAGACAAAGTCGTAGCCGACACGTTGTCCACGTACGAAGCTGGGCGCGCGCCAATAGCCCAAGAGTTCACCAACCGGTAATCCACGCCAGTCGCCGAAGTCAGCGTGCGATATAGCTTGAGCGTGGTGATGTTGGGGTAATTGGCTGTATCGATAGTCAACGCGTTGAGACCGTTGACCGTCCACGTTCCATCCGCGTTGCCGCTCACCGACACCTGACCAGCAGGCGCGCTTTCTTCGCCAAACGAAGTCTCCAACGTCACCACATAAACACGCGTCTCAGCCGTCGCAGCAGTGCCGCCCGTAGGCACCACGGTGAAGGTGCCGGTAGGCGGCGGCACGCCCAATTTGAAAGCTGGTTGAGCCGCTTGAATGCGAGTGATCGTATTGACCATCCCGCCACCAGCCTCCGGCGTCCAGTACAGACGGCCCAGCGTTTCATTAACCAACGGCGCCTTCACCACGTTGGTGAAAGTCGGAAACGCCAAATACGCATCTGCACCAACCGTTGTGCGGTAGTGGTACACCGTCTGGGCATTGGAAATCGATAGCGCCGACAGCGGCTTGAGTTTCAGCCACGCGCGCAGTTCGCCGGAATAGAGCTTCGCATTCAGCGCGAACTGCGCGGCGTTCTCAGGCAACCCCCGGTCAGACAACCGGGGGATAATGCCGCCGAAGTTGGTGATGCGGAATCCAGCGGCCATGGGGTCCTCGGTTACTTGGCGGGCGTAGCCTTTCTGCGACGGTCACGCCGTGGAATTTCTTGGGCGGGTACATCGCCCGGCTCAGGTGTGGTGGGGTTTTGCAACTCCTCCCGCAGGTACTGCAGGCGGCTTACAACGTTGGTAAAAGCCGGCACCTCATTGCCACGCAACTCCGTACGGGACAAAAAGGTCAAACAGTCATTGATCGTGGCGACGTCGAGCATGAGCACTCCGTTCAAGTTTGCGTACGCGTTCCGCGAGGCCGATGATGGCTTCGAGGGCTAGGCCACCCTTGTCGACGCCAAGGTAGCCGCGGCCATCACGATGCACGTGTTTCGGAGCGAAGTCCATCACCTCCTGCGCCACAAGGCTGCGGCCTTCAGTGTCGTTGTCTTTCCAGATGAAGTCATACATGGCCAGCTGATCCGCCAACTCTGGCTGCACATTCACCTTGCGCAGCTTTTTCTTGAGGCGTCGGTCGGAGGTTCCGATGAAATTCACAGCCGTCGCGATGCCTGTGTTGGCCAGTGACAGCTGACCCGTAGCACTGGCAACGCCGTTCGGACGCAGTAGTACGCTGCCAGCAGCGGATGTGGCGAGCACCACCGTGGTGGTCGACGACTTGAAGTTTTGGTTGGACGTCACACCCGTGGTGCTGGTCGCGGTCAGCGCCGTCGCCGAAACGGTGTTGGTGCTGGTCACCGCGCCAGTCAGGCTACCGCCCGCTGTGGGCAAGTAAGCCAGTGACGGAATCTGCGCCACTGGGATTTTGACGCCTGCATCCAGCGTAGCCACACCATTAGCCGCGCCACGTTGAGTCAGCGGGATGTAAGCTGCCAGCGCACTGGTGCGTGCAATGCCGGCGGGGATTTGCGCATCCGGCACATCACCCGAACCATCCAGCGTAGCCACGCCGTTCACCGCGCCGCGCTGAGTCATCGGGATATAAGTCGCCGACAGGTCAGGGATCTGCGCCACCGGGATCTTGACGCTGGCATCCAGCGACGCCAACCCGTTGGCAACGCCACGCTTGGGCCGATAATCCAGCTCGCGGAAAATTTCCGCGTTGACGCGCATCTCCAGCACCGAGCCGGAAGTGAACGACGTCGCCGACGTGCCGTCTTGGCCGCGCACCACCGTGAGCGTGTCAACAGAACGGCCCGTGCACTTCACCACTTCCACCACGCCAGTGGTCACGTGGACCATCGTGGCCCAGAACCAGTCACCTGCCGTGGGCGACGGGAAACGCGCGCCTTGGCCGGTACCGAGTAAGACTGCAGTGTCGGTGGGGCCGATATTCGCGTTGAGCGTGCCGGCAGCGTTGTTCTTATAAACGGTAGTGGCCATGCTCAGACTCCGAAGCGAACACGCGGTTGTAGGGTGCTGTGGTTGGGCTGGCCGCCATCGCGAAGCTTGCCACGCTCGGTCTTAATCGCGCCGGAGTACACCCGCCCGTAACCGCGGGCCACCTGCGACTGCGTCCACGGCTTGCCGGGCATATCCATCATCAGCGACAGCACTCCCGCCGCCAATGCCTCAGCATGCTGGCCTGCCAGTTCCTCGGGCATCACGGATACATTCTGCGGTAGTGTCAGGACTGCATTGACGGTGAAGTCGTAGGCGGCATCGGGCTGGGGGTAGAACGAAATCACATCCGATAGCGGAGAAAACCAGCCACGCGGTTGGCCGGCGGCGATGAGATGGCGACGGTCCTCCTGTATCGGGTCCATCGGCAGCGAAGACCCGGCCGGGTAGACCGCCATGATGCTGGAGACCATTCGGTCCGTACTGCCCGGCACCAGTTTGTAATCCGAGACACCAGCCACCGTGGTGACGATGAAGGTCTCGCGGTACATGGTCGTGCGCTTCATCCACTCGCGCACTGCCTTGCGGATTTGCGTGTCGATGATCGACGGCTCCGCGCCGGGTAGATACGGAATCACTTGGTCATAAATCGTGGAGAACGCAACGTCGGCCATGTCACATCCCCGAAACAAGTTTCTTGGTGAAGGATTCCTTGAGCGTCATCGCGCGACCATCAACAGCAAACTCATCGTCGCGCAATTCTGCATTCCCTGCCACATAGTACGCGACCGAAGCAAAAAACTGGTCAGGTAGAGGGAACGGATCACCCAGCGCGTAGGCATCGGGAATCACCGTCCCGTATACAGCCACGAACAGGTCAGGACGCACCGAGCGCGCCGTGTGCATTGCATCGACCACCCACGGGAGCAGGTCGGTTTCGACCGGGTACCGGGTGCCGGTGGCGTCCTGCAAAATCTGCTGCACGCGCGTGATGACATCCTGAACTGTCCGGGCCATGACTGCGGTTCCTTATGCGCCCGGCGGGGGCGGCGGAATGTTGTTGGACAGGTCCGGGTCGGCAAGGGATGCCGGCAGGACCGGGCTGACCGGTGCGGGCGGTGCAACCGGCGGAAGCACGGGGGCCTCGGGCACGTCCTGCGGCATCGCCGCCACTGCTGGGTACACCGGCGCTTGGTCAACCGGTTCCGGGTCATCTTCAGCCAACTTGAGGGAACGTGGGTTCAACAGCGCCTCCGAGCCACCCGGGATGCCAGTCAGTGGCAACGGGCGCACTTCCAGCGAGTCATGGCCGCCGAGGTACTGCTGGATCTCAGCGTGGGTCGCCGCGCGCCAGTCTTTCGGGTTGGCGTCCTCGAACCCGGCCGGGCTGGTCAGCGCCGGGTGGATGGTGTTGTTGTGGAGGCTGACGTAGTGGGTGTGGCGCGGGCCGGTACCGGCCGACGTCTGGATTTCGATGGGCATAACTGGCTCCTAAGAAAAACCCCGCCGGACGGCCCGGCGGGGCTTAACTTACCACGTCGGTGGCAGGACCGTTACGGACCCTTGACCACCACGCCCTCGGCGATGAGGGTGGGCTGCAGCACGGAGCGGCCGTAGACCATCAGGCCGCGCATGATGTCACCGAAGGTGGACTCGGCACGCAGGCTTTCGGTCTTGACCAGCTGGGTGGCGAAGGTCAGCGCCTTCGGGTGCAGGGCGAACACGTAATGGTTCACCGTGGCCTTGGGCAGCAGGTTCGACACGTACAGCTCGAAGCGGTCGATGGTGCCCAGACGACCGTTGCGGGCGATCGACACGCTGTCGCCGGTCAGGCTGGCGTCCTTCAGTTCGGACTTTTTGATGAGCGCCGCCATCCACGCCGGGATGACCAGCTTGCGCATGGTCTCCGGGGTGTTCTGCTCGTCCAGCACCGTACCCAGGTCGACGATGTAGTCGATGACGTTGGTCTTGTCCAATGCAACCGGAGCACCAGCGGTACCCAGATTGAGGTTGGCCGATAGTCGACCCGCCGTCGCGCCGCGGTTGGCCGCCGCCGCCTTGCCCACGAGGTAGGCCAGCGTCTCGGTGTCCACCACGATCTTCATCTGCTCCGAGGCGTTCTCGGCCCAGCGCGGAATCATGTCGATCAGCGACTGGACGTTGGCCACGTCATCCATGATGAACGACCAGTATTTGCCTTGGTCGATCAGCAGCTGGGCCACATCAGACGGCGGACGCTGGACGTTCAGGTTGTCGCCCATGCGGTAGTTGCTGATGGTGATGTCCGGGATCTTGTTGATGATCACGGTGTCACCGTAGTTCTTGATCTCGCCCTCGTAGTCGGTGTTCGAGATCGCGTTCAGCACGGTCGCGTCGTAGAAGCGCTCCAGCAGCTTGCGAGACCACAGCTGCGGGATCAGCGTACCCGAGTAGTCGGGATGCGCCGGCGGGTTGGGACCCGGGGTAATCGGAAAAACGGCCATGGGGGCATTCCTCTGCTAGGGGTTGCTGGGGTTAACGTACACGACCTTCGCGCAGCGCGATGAGGTATTCCGCCTCGCGCCGCTTGAATTCTGGTTCGGAGATGATCTTTCGCTGGTAGTCCTCGTACAGCTTGTCCACCTCGGCCGTGGTCCAAATTTTCGGCTGGGCCGGCTGAGTGGGGGCAGGTGTCGGGGCGCCCGGCGAAGGGGCCAGCGTGATCGTCGGATCCACGCCTGCAGGAGGAGCTGGCGGGGCCGGTGCCGGCGCGGGGGCCGGGGAAGCGATGCCATTTTCCTGCTTGTAGAGCTTGAAAATATGGATAACGCGGGCGGAATCGGCGTTTTCGTACGCGTCACCAAGCACAGCGCCATATTTCTGCTTGCTGAGCATATCCACTTTTTCAAGCCAGTCAAGAAACCGGGTATCGACGTTGACCGCCTCCCAGTCCGGCACCTCCTCGGCCAGCGCGTCCAGCAGGCGCTCCTGTGCGCTGCGCTGGGTGGTCTGCTGCACCTGCTGCGTGGTCTGGCCCAGCCGATGGACCGCACCGCGGATTTCGTTGAGGCTGCGCTCCACTGCCTCCAGCCGGGTACCGACTTCCTGCCGGATGATGCGCTGCACAAGGTCCACGTTCTCCGGTCCGAAGGCTTCCGTCTCCTCGCTGCTGAACAGCGGAGCCGGAGGTGCCGGCGGGTTGCGCAGCAGCTGAATCTCCGCCTGCAGCGTTTCCAGCTGGCGGCGCAGCAGTCCCTCCTCGCCCTGCTGGGCAGCTAGACGGCCTTGGGTCGTGGCCAGCTGTTGGGACAGGCGGCTCAGCTCGGCCTGCAGGTTGGTCGGTACCGATACCGGTTCCGGCGCAGGTGCGGGATCGGGGGCCGGCGCAGGTTCCGGCGCAGGCGCGGGAACTGGTTCGGGAGCAGGCGGCGAAGGCAACTGGGTAACATTGGGCTGCTGGCCGCGGAGCTGGTCCAGCGACAGGGTACCGTCGCGCGCGGCGGCGGCAAGGGTAGCGAGAGTGCTATCTGCTTCGGCTGCTGCTGCCGCAACATGGGCGGGGACAGACATGGCTTATTCCTTGAGGAGGTCGAAAAAATCCTGCAACTGGGCGGCCCGACCTTGTAGACCGGGAACGTCCTGCAGGGGCGCATTGACCAGACGCCCTCGGTAGTAATCCGAGAGCGCCTGTTGGTACTTCATGAACTCGCGGAAGCGCGGGTCGCTCCGGAGATGGAACATCGCCTTTTTCAAGGCGTCATCGGCCTTGGGCAGCGGCGTGCTCACGCCTTGCCCTTCATCGCGCCGTTCGGCGGCTTGCGCGAGGACAGGCCCATCGCGCCGAGCGGGCCGGACGGCTGGGTGCTGGTGGTCTTGACGACGCCACGATCGGGCGCCTCACAACCACCAGCGCGCGTGCGGCCTTCGCCCTTGGTATCCACGCCGTTGGCCAGCGCCAGACCCTTCGGGGTCAGTTGAGGGTAGATGCTTTTCATGGTCAGACTCCGGGATTGTTGTTCTGGGGACGGGCAATACCTTGGGTCGGCTGCGGCGGCGCGCCGGGCTTGGCCGGAGGCGGCTGGTTGCCATTCATACCACCACCGCTGGCCGCCTGCATCATCTGCGCGAGCATCATCTGCTGCAACTGCTGGGCCACCTGCGGATTCATAGCCACGGTGTCGGCGGTCGGCAGCGCCAGATCGCGCGAGATTTCGCGCAGCAGGTTGCCGCGGCCTTCGACGCCGACCAGCTGTTGGTCGATGGGATTGTTGGTAATGTTCAGGAACTCCAGCCGGCGCATGCGCAGGGTCTCGCGCTGCATCAACTCAGTGGCGCCGCGCGCGTCCACACTGATATCGCCCTCCATCACGATGTCCGGGCGAGTCAGCGCCAGATACACGTTCAGGTCTTCCACCGCCGACTCCACGATGGTGTGGTCAATGCTGGTGACGGTCTGCTTGATCGTGCGGTTGCTGGCCTCCATCAGCATCGATAGGCCGGCGGCGGTGCGGCCAGCGCCGCCCACGCCTTGCCCATTGCCCTGCATGTAGCGCGGGATGGTCGACAGCTCGTCGGCCATGTTGAGCATCTGCTGGTAGACCATGAATAGCCCTTGGATGTTGGCGTCGGGCTGGAAAAACTCCATCGGCTTTTCGGTCTGGTTGGCCGACATGGGGTCAGTGAAGCGGAACACCTTCCACGGCCAGAGCTTGGTGGCGTTGGGGTCGTTCTCCGGGATGCGGTCCTCATTGACCCACGCCATCGGGCCGGAGGCCACGGCGAGGTTGTTGACCAGTGCGCGCAGCGCGGCGTTGCCCACAGCCTGCACGTCGTCCAGCAAGTCAGGAATGGCGTTGCCGTAGCAGCTGCCCGGCACGCGCTCGAAGCTGTCCACGTAGAAAGGCAGCTTGCCGGTGGGATGCGGGTTCAAGGTCACGCCGATGACTTCTCCGCCGATGAGGTAGGCGAACACGTGCATGTCCTTAGACTCATCTGGCACGAATTTCTTGTCCACGCCCCAGTCGGCCAGCATTTTGCCGCTGACGCTGCCGTAGAACGAAAGCATCGGCATGGGCTTTTCGTTGGCTTCGGCGCTGTAGATGGGCGAGATCTGCGACTCGCGCTGCTCCAAGTCGGCGCGTTCGGATTCGTTGTAGTCGTACCACTCGCAATTGTTGCTATTCCAGTTGGCCAGCACGCGATCGATGGCGCCCTTGCTGTAGTTGGGCAGGTCGCGCAGGGACTGCACCGCGGCGCGGTTCATGCGCTCGCGATGGATGATGAATCCATCCTGCGGACGCTGTGCCCACGGCGCGAAGTACACGTCGAATGGGGAGCAGCGCTCCCACATCATCGCCGGCTTGGCCACGGCGACCGGCTTGCGCCCTTGCCACTCCAGCTGGGTTTTCATGCGCACGACCGGACCCTTCATCACCGCGAAGGGGAAGGTGGCGATGTCGCCGAGGATGTCCCAAAGCGCTTCGTAGAACCCGCCTTCCCACATGATGTCGTTGATGGCGGCTTCGCGCGTGCGTAGCCCGTCCTGCGCCTGCTTCTTGCGGTGCTGCATGATCTCGTCGCGCAGCTGGGTCACCCGCTCTTGCACCTGTTCCAGTGAAGGCATCGGAGCGCCAGCCGCCTGCACCTCTCCCACCTCGGCGGTCAGGATGCTGCGCACCGTCTCGTCCACGGACGGGCCGGCAAGGGACGGATCCGGCGTTGGCGACAACGCCCACGGCTGGGAGGTGGCGGTGTAAATCTCGCGGAGCAGGGCGGCGCAGCCGCGCACCTTGCTGGCAATGACCCGGGCGTAGATTTCCGAACCGCCGAAATTTCGGATGTCGGACAGGGTCTTGGCGTCGTACTCGCCGCGTAGGGCGCGCAGGGCCGACATCATGCGGTCGTCCACGCCTTGGTTCTGGCGGTTGTCCGCCGCGGTGCGGTAGCAGGTCTGGATATAACCGGCCAAGCCGCTCAGCACCTGCGAGGACGCGGTGGGCGACCCGCCGTCAGGGGCGCCGGGCGTGGGCAGAGCAGAGGGGCGCGTCAGTTCGGTCGGGGGCGCCGGGCCGAAGTCAACGCGCAGGATGTTGCCGGCCATGGTCGTCTCCGGGACAGGGTTCGTGGTATTAAGCTACCACGCCTCCGCCCAGCGAGCGAAAGTATGTCCAACACCCTGACCCCCATCGACGTGGGCCTCAGTCCTGATTTCATGCGGCGCACCGCGCCGGAACTGGCCCGCGACATCGTCCTGAAACTGGACACCGCCGCCAAACTGGCCGCCGAACGGGGGCTATCGCCCTTCCAATGGGACACCCTGCGCCAATGGCCAGCGTTCGTCCAGATGGTCAAGAACGCCCACGAAGACCTAGGCGGCATCGCCGGTACTGTCGAGCGCGCCCGCCGCTCCGCCCAGCTGGCCGTGGCCGAGTACGCGGTCACAGACATGGTCGGCATCATGGGCAATCCCAAAGCGCGGGAAGCCGACCGAATCGCCGCCACGGAGGTCCTGATGGAGATCGGCGGCATGACCACGCAGGCGCAGCGCGCCGCGGCCAGCGCCGCCCCGGGCGCAGCCGTCAACTATGGCGGCGGGTCGCTCATCAACTTCGTCTCCCCCGGCCAGAGCCGGGAAATCACCGAGGCACCGATTGACGCCGCAGCGGCGGCCGTGTCGGCGCTGGAGAAGCAGAAAGCAGAGGCCGCCAAGTGAGCCGGACCTACGCCTTTCCGCCCACGATCGCGGCCTTCCTGCACAACCAGAAGCGCATGCAGTTCCTGTTCGGCCCGCTCGGTGGCGGCAAGACGACCGGCCTGCTGATGAAGCTGCTGCATCTGGCCCACCACCAGACAGCCAACGCCAACGGCGTACGCAAGACGCGCTGGGCCGTGGTCCGCAACACGCGCCCGCAGCTGCGCGACTCGGTGCTCAAGACGGTGTTCGAGTGGTTGCCACCGAACAACCGCACCATCAAGTGGCACGAAACCAACATGGACATGACGCTGGATATCCCGCTGCCAGACGGTACCCGCGTCGACTGCGAGATCATGTTCCGACCGCTGGATGACGAAAAAGATGCGCGCCGCCTGCTGTCGGTGGAATACACCGGCGCGTGGCTATCGGAGTTCCGCGAGATTCCGCACTCCCTGCTCATCGACGTGCTGTCGCGTACCGGCCGCTACCCATCCGCCGCGGAAGGCGGCGCTGACTGGTACGGCGTCATGGGCGAGTCGAACATGTGCACCAAAGGCAGCGAGTGGTACGACTTCCTGATGGTCAACCGGCCCGACAACGTAGCCGTGTACATCCAGCCCAACGGCATCGGGCCGACCGCGGAAAACCGCGCCAACCTCAAGCCCGACTACTACGAGATGCTGCTCAACGGCAAACCGCACTACTGGATCCAAGCCCACATCCTGTCCGAGTTCCCGGACTCACTGGACGGCAAGGCGGTATGGGGCGCGCTGTTCAACTACCAGCGCCACGTGGCCAAGGAAATTCTCCTGCCGCGCGGACCGGCGCCCATCATCATCGGCGTCGACCAAGGCCGGTCGCCCGCCGCCGTCGCGGTGCAGATGGACGCCATGCACACCAAGAAAGTGCGCGTGCTGGCCGAGACCTACGCCAGCGCCATGGGCATGGACCGCTTCGCCGCCGAGTATCTGCGCCCAATGGTGGCCACCCACTTCCCGGGCCTGCCGGTGCTGGTGGTGCTGGACCCGGCCGGCACTGCCAAGTCACAGGTCAACGACCAGTCACCGGCCGACGTGCTGGAGCTGGCCGGATTCAAGGTCATGCCAGCGCCAACCAACGATCTGGACCGCCGCATCGGCGCCGTCGAGCGCCAGCTGCTGCTGGCCGATGGCATGGAGTTTTCGCCAACTGTCAAGCAGATCATCAACGCGGTGTCGAGCGCTTACCGCTACAAGACCACCAAGAGCGGTGAGCTGGAGGAAAAGCCGGAGAAGCTGCATCCGGTCTCGGACCTGTCCGACGCGCTGCAGTACGCCACCATGGTCGCCGCGGGCGACGTGCAAGGCCGCATTCCCAAATTCCTGCGCCGTGGCAGCGGGAGCCGGTTCGGTACCGTCGTGGCGCCGCCGGTGGGAGGGTGGACCTAACTGTCTGCCCAGCTGGTGGCGCGCAGTCCGCAATTGCAACACAGAGGCGCGCCGCGGCGGTCGAGGTGGAACAGGTTGTTCCCGCAATTGCACTGCCAAAATTCATCCGCCGGCTGAATCATGCCGAAGATGACGCCGGTCATGTTGTGGCAGGCGGGGCACTCGAACCCATCGACCAAGCCCACTGGTGCTACGCCGCGCCATGTATGCTGGCAGCGCACGCACTTCATCGGGCCTTCGAGATGAGGGCCACTGCCCTTGTCGGGGAAAGAAACGACGTTACCCATCGAACAGCGTCCTCATGTGAATGGCGTGCCCAGCGTCGAACACAAACACCGCGTGCTGCTTCGTGTCGTCACCGCACGTGTAGGTCTGGATGAAAGTGTCGTGCGCTTCAAAGGCCACGTGCACTCCAGTGCCGTGGGCTACCGCCACCTCACGCCGCTCGAATTTGTCAGCCAGATCGCGCAGCTCCTTGACGATTTGGTCTGTGTTGTCCTGTGCGATCACTACGTCCTTACGTAGCGGTTTCACGTTGTCGTTCACTGGCATCGTCCTCGGAAGCGCGCCCACCAGCCGCAGGCGACCTTGCCTTCGTCGCGCAGGAGGGCGGCGCTGTCGATCTGGTCGCGGTTGGCCTTGCGCAGCGCCGCCTCGGTGGCGATGAGCTGGTTGTCGGTATCCAGCGGCGTGGCCGCCGGGTCCGCCATCAGCTCGTCACGGCTGCGGTACTTCGTCCCGACCACTGCCTCCGGCGCCAGCGTGTCCTGCAGGCTCGGTGGAGCCACTGGTCGGGTCGGGGTTTGCGAACACGCGGCCACGCACAGCAGCAGGCCAAGGCTTGTCGATCGCAATGACATCGGAGTTGCTCCGGCGGGCGGACTCGTTGCGCGCAATGCCACGGCTGGCCTGCGTGTCGGTCTCGGTGTCGAACTTCTGGTTCTCCACGCGCATGGCTTCGAGCGCGGCGGCACGCTTCTGCAGCGTGTCGATCTGACGGGCGAAGATGTCGGCGCGCTCACGCAGCACCGCATTCTGCTGCACCGTGTGGTACACGAACCACGCGCCCGCCGCGAGGGCGAGCACGAGGCCAATGCGCCAGTACAGGGCCGGGGTCATCCGCGCGTCGCGCTGGTCTTGCCGCGGTACTTGCCCATGGGCGGCGGCTCCGGCGCGCTGGTGCCTTTCAGCGCCTTGCGCGTCAGGCCAACGGTGCCACGGGCTGGCGCGGTGACAGCACCGAGCACGGCCTTACCGACCGTTGCGGCTTTGGAGGGTTTTGAGGGCTTGGACGGCATGGGTTTTCTCCTGCTGCTCCCGTTCTCGCTGCCAGCGCAGGAGCTTTTTCCGGGCTTCGTTGACGAGGGTGAGGGCACGCTGGATGTCCTTGCTGGAATTGAGCGAGATGGACGTGGCCACCAGATCCTCGCCGATGACCACGACATCGCGGCCGACGAAGCGGACCGCATCGAGGAGCACCGCCTTGGCGGCTTTGCGTGTGTTCTTGGCCATCAGAGGTCGTACAACCCGATGATGCAATGCTTGGCCAGCAGCGTGACGTTCAGGTCGAACACCGCGCCGTAGCGCATCACGTAGGGCATCGCGTTGGACATGGGCGACTCGCAGTGGGGGGCGGCCATAGGGTTGACCGCCCCCGGTGCAAAGTCAACGGGCAAACGGGTTCTTGAAGTTGAACACGTCCTGCAGGGCACACCAGAGCCGGGTCATGCCCGGCGGCACCCAATCGGGGATGACGTTGACTACCTCCACGACGTCCAACCCGTCCGCTGCCCAGTCGGGCATGTCCGCCGGGTCGCCGTAGAACGGAAACGCCCACGTGTGCTGGGTCCCGCGCACCGTGACCATGAGCAGTTTGCGTGCCATCACTCCTCCGGCAGGCGCTGCAGCGGCTCGTGCACCACCGGCGGGGCGGCGATCTTATCCTGCCGGACGTTGGCCGCGACCCACGTGGCGATGGCCACCGCGACGGTGCTGTAGCCGAAGCTGCTGATGAGCCAGTCCGGCCACTGGTCGGTCATGCGCGCCGGCAGCGCGATGTAGGCGGCGACGCCGGCACCGAGCGCGCCCTGCAGCAGCGATAGCCACGTGGTCTGTTTGCGGTACCACTTGTCGGCGTTGGCGACGGGGGTCAGGCCCAGCAGGCGGATGATGAAGTTCATGGCGAAGTCCTCATGGCGGAGTTTTCGATTCGGTCCACGCGGCGCTGCAGCTCGGTCTGGCCCTTGGTGTTGTCGGTGATCTGGGCGAACCATGGGTTGATGGCCCAGATGAACAGGCCCAGCACGATGGTGGCGACCACGCCGAACGCCCACAGGGCACCGGACGCGCGGTTCAGCCGCTTCTCGATCATGGCATGGGTAGACTCGTGCCGCTCGCGCCATTTCAAATCGTCGGCGCGCTGCATCTCCATCGTGGTCTCCAGATCCTTGATGGCCGAGAACGAGCGCTGCAGACCCTCGCTATGGGCCTCCATGCGTGCCTGCACCTGCGTCAGGTTCAGCGCGATCTCGGTGACGCGTTCGAGCTTGACGTTGGTCGCGGCCATGCCCTCGGTCATCGCCTTGGCCAAGTCGCGCACGTTCTCGCTGATGGTCTGCAGTTTTTCTTTCAGGACCGCCACGTCGGGATCCTGACCCGCAGCAGGCTGCTGGCTCATGGTGGCTCTCTTGGAAAGGGACATGGAGCCGCCTCGGGCGGGTAGGGGAAGTCTGCAATGTAGGGGGTGGGGGGTCAAGCCGATGTTACGGCGGCGTGACCCCCGTCCCAGTTACGTCGCCAGTGCGGCCAGCAGCTCGTTGATCTTGGCCTTGCACGCGTTGGCCAGCGCCTGCGTGGTGGCCGGGTCGCTGGCATCGGCGGTGGCGATCGGGGTAACCGCGGCGGCAGCAGCCATCTTGGCGTTGGTGGCCTCGGTGTCGCCGGGACTGATGCCAACGTCGCGCAGAAACTGCTGGAAGCGGGTGTAGGTCATGGCCATGCGTGCGTTCCTCATGGGCGGGCGGAATTGCCCGCGGCCACTCTACACCATGGGCGCCGGGCTGGCAGGGCTGCGCCACAACCGGCCACCGCTCATGCCCTTGACCAGCTTCTGGTGCACCTTGCCCGCGGCCTCGGCCTTGGTGATGTAGCCGTCCTTGTTGACGTCCAGCCCGCGGTTCTGGCGGTAGGTCGTCGGCCGGCTCTTGGCATCCCACAGCACGTAGGACTCGGCCTTGCCGATCGCCTTGGGCCACAGGATGGCCATGTAGACGTCGGACAGGGTGTGCAGCAGACCGCGCGCCGGGACGAAGTACGCATGCACGTAGCCCAGCTGCTCCACCGCGGTCATGCGCGCCAGCTTGGCGGTGGTGGTACCGAGGCCCTTGGCAGTGGACGGCATGAACTGGATGAGGCCGGTGGCGCCGCTGCCGGCCATGTTCTTGATGTCGGGGCGGAACGTCTCGGCGCTCTCCCATGCCATGGCGGCCATGAGGTAGTTCGGATCCACGCGCAGGTCGCGCGCAATGGCGAACACGCGGTCACGAAACTCGGCGCTGACCTTGGCGCCCCACGCGAGCTGGTCGTAGGTACTGAGCATGCCGTTCATCAGCACCGCCCCCGGCCACGATGGCTCATGGCGGCCGGCTGCACCGTGCCGTAGTCGCCGCTGGCCACCCGCGCCTTAAGTGGCGCGCGCGGGTCGGGGCTGGGGTGGACCCGCGCCTGCTTGCCACGCGAGCTGGGCTTGACGGGAGTGGTGGTCGTGGCCATGACGGGTCTCCGGGACAGGGGAGGCCAGCGTGCGCCAGCCTCCGCCCGAAGTCAAAGCAGCGCGGCCACCTCGGTGAAGGTGAGATCGCAGGAAACGCTGGCCGCCTGCGCCACCGGATTGGTGCACCGCACCAACACGCCGCTGTTGGGCGGGATGACGAACGGTGCCGGCGCCTCGCTACCGACCACCGCTTTGGTGCCGCTGGCGAGCATGTAGCGCAGCATGATGGCGCCGGGGCTGGTGACGGTCGGCTCGGTGCAAAGTCAACCGCGGTGGCGTGGGGGCGCCGCGGTTCGGTTTATAGGGGTGGTAGGCTGGGTTGAGTCTATATATGCATCCCCTACGCGCGTCTTATACGTTGGGTTTGTGGGGTTGTCCAAAATTTTTGTTCCAGACAATTCCGACACACGTGAAAGGGGGGTGGGGGGTCTTGACCCCGTGGTCCATCATGGGGG
>Ga0247829_10000007_pt1 | contig 54171 bp, 50 predicted proteins | sample 12C_Control_Day4_FD_207765 | JGI IMG/M metagenome (GOLD analysis project Ga0247829, IMG submission 207765) | Soil microbial communities from agricultural site in Penn Yan, New York, United States - 12C_Control_Day4 | ecosystem: Environmental > Terrestrial > Soil > Agricultural land | place... | reverse complement strand
CCCCCACCCCTAACCCCTCCCCACAAGGGGGAGGGGAAGGCGCGCGGGGCGCCCACCTCAGATCTTCGCCGTGCCCTTGGCTCGGGCCGCGTCGAGTGCGGCCAGAACCTTGGGCGGCGACATCGGCAGCTCCGTGAAGCGGACGCCGGTGGCGTTGGCGACCGCGTTGGCGATAGCTGCCATCGGCGGCACGATCGGCGTCTCGCCGACGCCGCGCACACCGTAGGGATGGCGCGGGTTCGGCACCTCGACGATCACGGTGTCGATCATCGGCAGGTCGGAGGCCACGGGCACGCGGTAGTCGAGGAAACCCGCGTTCTGCAGCTTGCCGTCGTCGCCGTAGATGTACTCCTCGTTCAGCGCCCAGCCGATGCCCTGCGCCACGCCGCCCTGATACTGGCCTTCGACGTAGCTCGGGTGGATGGCGCGGCCCGCATCCTGGATCGCGGTATAGCGCACGACCCACACCCGTCCCGTGTCCGGATCGACCTCGACGTCGGCGATATGCGTCGCCAGACTCGGTGCCGCGCCGGCCGCGTTGATGCGCGAATAGCCGCCGATGGGCCCGCCGGTCTTGCCGGCGATGGCCGCGACCTCCTTGAGCGTCATCGGATTGTGCTTGCCCGCATTGGGCCCCGCGGGACGCACGGCGCCGTCCTTGTACTCGACGGCCTCCACGGGAAGCTCCCACAGCTTGGCAGCGCGCTTGCAGGCCTCCTTCACCAGCTCGCGCGCAGCCTCCACGGTCGCCATGCCGCTCGAGAAGGTGGCGCGGCTGCCGCCGGTGAGGAAGTTGTAGCCGAGCTGGCCCGTGTCGCCGATCTGGACGCGGATCTTGTCCATGTCGACGCCCAGCTCCTCGGCCGCCATCATGCACAGGGAGGCGCGCAGGCCGCCGATATCGGGCGTGCCCGCCGTCAGCGCCAGCGTGCCGTCCTCGTTGAGGGAGAGCGACACGGAGGTCTCGCCGCCGATGTTGAACCAGAAGCCCGAGGCGATGCCGCGGCCCTGGTTCTTGCCGAGCGGGGTGCGCCAGTGCGCGTGCGCCTTGGCCGCCTCCAGCGTCTCGATCATGCCGATCGGACCGAACTTCGGCCCGTAAGCGGCCTTGGTGCCCTGCTTGGCGGCGTTCTTGAGCCGCAGCTCGATCGGGTCCATGCCGATCTTGCCGGCGATCTCGTCGATCACGCTCTCGACCGCGTACTCCGAGATCGGGCCGCCGGGGGCGCGATAGGCCGCGACCTTCGGCCGGTTGGTGACGACGTCGTAGCCCACCACCTTGACGTTCTCGAGGTCGTAGGGGGCATAGGCGCACATGGCGCCGGGCTGCACCGGCGAGCCGGCAAACGCGCCCGCCTGGTACTTGAGCTCGGCTTCCGCGGCGACGATGCTTCCGTCCTTCTTGACGCCGATCTTGACGCGCACGTGCGCGCCCGAGGTCGGGCCGGAGGCGCGGAACACCTCCTCGCGCGTCATCACCATCTTCACGGGACGCCCGGCCTTCTTGGAGAGGGCGAGCGCCAGCGGCTCGAGATAGACGACGGTCTTGCCGCCGAACCCGCCGCCGATCTCCGAGGAGGTGACGCGGACCTTGCTCACATCCCAGCCGAGCAGCCGGGCGCAGTGCGCGCGCACGATCCAGTGACCCTGCGTCGTCACCCACACGTCGGCCTGGCCGTCCTCGGAGACGGTCGCGACCACGGCGTGCGGCTCGATGTAGCCCTGATGCACGGGCTTGGTGGTGAACTCGCGCTCCACGACCAGATCGGCCTGCTTGAAGCCGGCCGCCACGTCGCCCAGCACGAACTCGACGCGCTTGGCGACATTGGACGGGGTCTTCGGCGCGGGGTCGACGCCTGCCGTGTACATGTCCTCATGCAGCAGCGGTGCGCCGGGCTTCATGGCCTCGACCACGTCGATGACGTGGGGGAGCACCTCGTAGTCGACCTTGATGAGCTTGAGCGCCTCCTTGGCGATCGCCGCGCTGGTGGCAGCCACGGCCGCGATCGGATGGCCCTCGTAGAGCGCCTTCTCGCGCGCCATGACGCTGCGCACGACGTCGCGGTAGTTGATCATCATCTCGCCCGCCGGGATGAACTCGGAGGGTTGGTCCTTGAAGTCCTTGGCGGTGACCACGGCCTTGACGCCCGGAAGCTTCTCGGCGGCGCTGGTGTCGATGCCGCGGATGCGGGCATGCGGATGCGGGCTCCGCAGCACCTTGCCGACCAGTTGTCCGGCCATCACGAGGTCGGCGCCAAACTTGGCGCGGCCTGTGACCTTGTCGACGCCGTCCGGCCTGTCGGGACGCGTGCCGACCCACTTGAACTCCGAACCCGGCTCTTTGACCTTCTCTTGCATGGCTCAGGCTCCTCTCATCTCGGTGGCGGCGTCGAGGACTGCGCGAACGATCTTGTCGTAGCCGGTGCAGCGGCAGAGATTGCCGGCCAGCCAGTAGCGCAGCTCGATCTCGGTCGGGTTGGGCGTCTTCTCGAGCAGGGCCTTGGATGCCACCAGGAAGCCCGGCGTGCAGATGCCGCACTGCAGGGCGGCGTGCTCGATGAACTTCCTCTGCAGGGGATGCAGCTCGTCGCCCTTGGCCATGCCCTCGATGGTGCCGATGGACTTGCCGTTGGCCTCCACGCCGAGCACCAGGCACGAGCAGACGAGACGGCCGTCGACCGTGACGCTGCAGGCGCCGCAGTCACCCGTCGAGCAGCCTTCCTTGGTGCCGGTCAGCCCCAGTTGATCGCGCAGGCAGTCGAGCAGCGTCTCCTGTGTCTCGCACAGGAACTCGACAGCATCGCCGTTTACAGTCGTTGCTACGTGATGTTTAGCCATCAGGCTTTCCTCGCCCTTTCGAGTGCAATGAGTGCGGTGCGCCGGGCGAGCACGCCCGCGACCTTGATGCGGTATTCCTTGGTGCCGCGCTTGTCGTCGATGGGTTGGCACGCCGCGCGCGCCGCCGCATCGAGCTTCTGCAGCGCCGCATCGTCGACGCTCGTGCCCACCAGCGCAGCGGCGGCCGGCGCCACCAGCAGCGGACGAGCCGCCACGGCACCGAGCGACACGCGCGCCGCCGTGCACTTGCCGCCGGCGTCGAGCGTGAGGCACACGCCGCAGCCAACCACGGCGATGTCCATCTCCGTGCGCGGTATGAAGCGCAGGTACGCATCGCCGGTGCGCGCCGGCTTCGGCGGCAGCAGGAACGAGGCGATGATCTCGCCCTTCGTCAAGCACAGCTTGCGCGGGGCGAGCATCACATCTTCCACGGGAACGTCGCGCCTGCCCTTGGGACCTACGATGGTCGCCTTGGCGCCGGCCGCGATCAGTGCCGGCACGCTGTCGGCGGCCGGCGAGCCGTTGCAGAGGTTGCCGCCCATGGTGGCGCGGCCCTGGACCTGGGTGGAGCCGATCAGATTGGCCGCCTCCACCACGCCGGGCCATACCGACTTGAGCTTGGCATGCTCCTTGAGCTCGGCCCCCGTCACGGCGGCGCCGACGCGGAAGCCGCCCGCCTCCTCCTTGATCTGCCGGGTCTCGGCGATGCCCTTGATGTCGATGATCAGAACGGGGTCGAGAATGTCGGTCCGCATCTGCACCAGCAGATCCGTACCGCCTGCCAAAATCCGCGCGTCGCCACTCTCCTTGGCGAGCAGCGCGACCGCCTGGTCGAGCGAACTCGGCGCCTCATAGCGCATTCAATTATCTCCCTAACCGGTTGTGCAGCCGCAGCATGGCACAGCGGCGCGCCCGACGCCAATCCCGGTCGGCAAAATCTCCTCTCCGCTGGTCGGGTATTTCGGCGCCGAGCTCGGCTGAGAATCACTGCCGCCGGCAAGGTGCGCTGCGCGCGCCGTTGCGCTAAGAGTTACTGAGAACGCATCCCAGGGAGGAAATAAATGACTGTCTCTCGCCGCAAGTTCCTGGCCGCTGCCGGCGGCGCCTTGGCCGCGCCGGCCGTGGCGCGACCTGCGCTGGCCCAGGCGCAGGTGACCTTGAAGCTGCACCACTTCCTGCCACCCGTCTCCAACCCGCACCAGAAATTCCTGAAGCCCTGGGCCGAGAAGGTCGAGGCGGAATCGGGCGGCAAGCTCAAGATCGAGGTGTTCCCCTCCATGCAGCTCGGCGGCACGCCTCCCCAGCTCTACGACCAGGCCAAGGACGGCGTCGTCGATATCGTCTGGACGCTGCCGGGCAACACGCCGGGGCGCTTCCCCTCGACGGAGGTGTTCGAGCTCCCCTTCACCGCCTCGCGCCGCTCGCTCATCAACTCGAAGGCCTGCGCCGAGTTCGCCCCCAATCTCGCCAACGAGACCAAGGACGTGAAGCTGCTGGCCTTCTGGGCCCACGACCACGGCCTCATCCACGCCAACAAGCAGGTCAAGACCCAGGACGACCTCAAGGGCCTCAAGCTGCGCTTCCCCACCCGGCTCGCCGGCGAAGCGCTCAAGGCGCTCGGCGCCACCGCCATCGGCATGCCGATCCCGCAGGTGCCGGAGAGCCTGGCGCAGAAGGTGATCGACGGCTGCGTAGTGCCGTGGGAGGTGGTGCCGGCCATCAAGGTGCACGAGCTCTTGAAGTTCCACACCGAGATTCCCGGCTCGCCGACGCTCTACACGACGACGTTCTTCCTCGCGATGAACAAGGCCAAGTACGAAGGCCTGCCCGCCGACCTCAAGGCCGCGCTCGACAAGCACTCGGGCATGGCGGCCTCCGAGATGGCCGGCAACCTGTGGGACACGATGGGCCTGCCGGTCGCGGAGATGGTCAAGGGCCGCGGCAACACCATCACCGTGCTCTCCGCGGACGAGAAGGCCAAGTGGCAGAAGGCGACCGAGCCGGTGATCGAGGCCTGGATCAAGGGCGTCAAGGACAAGGGCCTCGACGGGGGCAAGCTGCTCGACACCGCCAAGGGGCTTCTCGCCAAGCACGAGAAGGCCTGAGGGCGCAACCATGGCGGGCGACGCCGACACCGGCCCGGCGGCGCCGCCGCCGGGTCTGCTGGACCGCGTAGTCACCGCGCTGGCGATCGCCGGCGGCGCGCTGGCGCTCGGCGTTGCGTTCCTCGTCACGGTCAGCGTCGGGCGGCGCTGGTTCGGTTTCCAGCCGATCCCCGGCGACTTCGAGTTCGTGCAGATGGCGACGGCGGTCTCCATCTTCTCGTTCCTGCCCTACTGCCAGCTGCGCCATGGCAACATCGCCGTCGACACCTTCACGAGCTGGCTGCCGGCGCGCGGCAACGCGCTCATCGATGCGTTCTGGGATGTCGTCTACGCGGCGATGATGGCGCTCGTCGCCTGGTGTCTCTTCAACGGCGCCGGCGACATGTACCGCAACGGCACCACGACGATGGTGCTGGGCTTGGCCGTGTGGCCGGCGGTCGCGCTCTGCACGGTGCTCGCCGCCGTGCTCGCGCTCACATCCTGCGTGACCGCGGTGCGGCTGGTGCGCGGGAGGCGCGCATGAGCGGTGTCGGCATCGCCGCCCTCGGCTTTGCGGCGATGCTGCTGCTGATCGCCGTGCGCATGCCGGTCGGCCTGTCGATGCTAGTCACGGGCGCTGCCGGCTACGTCTACCTCTCGGGCTGGTCGCCGTTCCTCGCCTACATGAAGACGAACCCGTACTATCAGTTTGCGAACTATACGCTGTCCGTCATTCCGCTCTTCATCCTGATGGGGGCGCTGGCCGAGCGATCGGGCCTCTCGACCGCGCTGTTCAAGGCCGCCGAGGTGTTTGCCGGACGCATGCGCGGCGGGCTCGCCATGGCCGTCATCTGGGCCTGCACCGCCTTCGGCGCCATCTGCGGCTCCTCCGTCGCCACGACGGCCACCTTCGGCCGCGCCGCGCTGCCCGAGCTCACCCGCTACCGCTACGACCCCGGCCTTGCCACCGGCACCATTGCCGTCGGCGGCACGCTCGGCATCCTCATCCCGCCCTCCGTCATCCTCGTCGTCTATGCCATCACGACCGAGCAGAACATCGCCAAGCTGTTCAAGGCCGCTCTCATCCCTGGCCTTCTTGCCGCGGTCTTCTACTGCATCGCGATCGCCGTCGTGGTGCGCCGGCGCCCGCATCTTGCACCCCCCGCGTCGGTCGAGGTCGGCGACCGGTTGGGCGCATTGGCCTCCATCTGGCCCGTCCTTCTGGTCGCCTTGATCGTCGTCGGCGGCATCTACGGCGGCGTCTTTACCCCCACCGAGGGCGCCGCGTTGGGCGCCGTTGCCATGCTCCTTGTCGGCGTGGCGCAGCGCTCCTTGTCCTGGCAGGGCCTCATCGACAGCCTCAAGCAGACCGCCGAGACCTCCGCGATGATCTTCCTGATCCTCCTCGGCTCGGAGGTATTCGACGCCTTCCTGGCCCTCTCGCGCCTCCCCGAGACCGCCGCCGACCTCGTCTCCAAGTCCGGCCTCTCCCCCTACGCCATCATCGTCTCGCTGATGGTGTTCTACATCCTCCTCGGTGCGGTGATGGACGAGCTTGCCATGCTCCTCCTCACTCTTCCCGTCTTCTTCCCCATCGTGCAGGCCCTCGATTTCGGTCTTCCCCCCGACGAGGTGGCCATCTGGTTCGGCATTCTTGTCCTCATTGTCGTCGGTATTGGCCTCACTGCTCCCCCCATTGGCCTCAACGTGTTCGTCATCAGCTCGATCGCCAAGACTGTCCCCATCGCGGCGACCTACCGGGGGGTACTGCCGTTCATCGTCATGGACATCATCCGCCTCGGGCTCGTCCTCGCTTTCCCCGGTCTCGCCCTCTGGCTGGTGCGTTTGCTAAGCTGAGCCGGTATCCCCTTCTCCCCGCTCTTCGCGGGGAGAGGGCGGGGCCTGCCCTCGGACTTGTTCCGAGGGTGAGGGGCGGCACCACGCACCGCGCAAGAATGGGAGCAAATGACATGGCCAAGAAGGGCTACTGGATTGCCCACGTCGAGGTGACGAACCCCGAGCGCTACAAGGACTACGTCGCCGCCAACGCCGCGCCCTTGAAGAAATACGGCGGCCGCTTCCTCGTGCGCGGCGGCGACTGCATCATGCCCGAGGGCAAGACCTTCGCCTCGCGCCGCCACGTCGTCATCGAGTTCGAGAGCTACGCGGTCGCCAAGGCCTGCTACGACTCGCCCGAGTACCAGGCCGCCGTCAGGATCCGCGAGAGCGCGAGCATTGGCGACATCGTCATCATCGAGGGCTGGGACGGCCCGCAGCCCTGAGCAGGAGCATGACGCAGTGAGCGAGAAGCACGCCACAGGCAACACTACCGGCCCGCTCGCCGGCATCCGCATCATCGACCTCACCTCGATGCTGTCGGGCCCCTGGGCCACCATGATCCTGGCCGACCAGGGCGCCGACGTCATCAAGGTCGAGGAGCCGCGCGCGGGCGACCACACGCGTTCCTACGGCAACCGCCGCAACGGCTTCTCCGCCTCGTTCCTCAACCTCAACCGCAACAAGCGCTCGCTCGCCGTCGACCTCAAGGCTCCGCAGGGCGCCGACATCGTCCGGCGGCTCGCCGCCGGCGCCGACGTGTTCGTGCAGAACTTCCGCCCCGGCGTGGTCGAGCGGCTCGGCCTCGACGAGGCCGCCATCCGCAAAGTCGCACCCGACATCGTCTACGTGTCCATCAACGGCTTCGGCGAGAATGGCCCCTACGCCCACAAGCCCGCCTACGATCCCGTCATCCAGGCCTTCACGGGCCTCACCTCGGTGCAGGCCGGCGCCGACGACCGCCGCCCGCGCCTGATCCGCACGGTGCTGCCCGACAAGCTCACCGCCGTAACCGCCGCGCAGGCCATCGCCGCCGCCCTCGTCGGCCGCCTCAGGACCGGCAAGGGCCAGCACGTGCGCCTCTCCATGATGGACGCGGTGCTGGCCTTCCTGTGGGCTTCCGACATGGGCGGGCAGACCTACGTCGGCGAGACGGTGCCGGCGCGCACGGCCGCGAGCTTCATCGACCTCATCTACGAGACCAAGGACGGCTTCATGACCGCCGCCGTCATGACCAACAAGGAGTGGACGGCGCTCACCGCCGCGCTCGACCGCCCCGAGTGGCTCGAGGACGCGCGCTTCAAGACGCCCGCCCTGCGCGACGCCAACATCGACGCGCGCCTCGAGATGACGCAAGCCGTGCTCAAGACGCGCACCACCGCCGAGTGGCTCGAGCGCCTAGAGAAGGAAGGCGTTCCCTGCGCCCCCGTCCTCACCCGCGACCAGATCATCGCCCACCCCCAGGTGGCCGCCAGCGGCATCATCCTGGAGAGCGACCATCCGACGGCAGGCCGCCTGCGCCAGACCCGCACCGCCGCCCGCTTCGCCACCCCCACCCTCATCCGCCACGGCGCGCCAAAGCTTGGCCAGCACACCGCCGAACTATTGTCGGAGCTCGGCCTCTCCCCAGCCGACATCGCCGCCCTCGCCGACCAACGCGTCATCGCCGCAGCATAATTCTGCGTCCCCGGACACCGCGCCCCTGGCGCGGCGATCCGGGGTCTTGCCGGTCAACCAAAGGAACCGCCGCCCTCACCAACCAGCGCATCGTCGCGTCGCTTGCGTAGTCGCTCGTCGTCTCCTTGCGTTCCCGGAAGCCGAGCCCTGGCCCGCAAGGGCCGAGGGCGAGGCTATCCGGGATCCTCCCCGTCAATCACAAAACACACTTCCTCACCACTCGAAGCCGTCGTCCCGCAGCACGTCGCCGAAGAGATCGCGTCCCGGATTAAATCCGGGATCGGATTGCTCTTCTCGACGAGCTCGATCTTCCAGTCGCGCCGCCATCGCTTCATGGCGCGCTCGCGCCGGGCTGCAACGCTCGCATCGTCGTGGCCCTCGAAGTAGACGAGACGATCGACCCAATAGCGCTTGGAGAATACCTCGAGCACATGCTCGCGATGCTTCCAGGCGCGGCCCGCAAGGTCGCTCGTCATGCCGACGTAGAGGACCCCGCGCGGCTTGCTGGCCATGATGTAGACGTGGAAGACTTTCGGTGGCCTGTCGCGCATAGCGCGCTCGCGCTGAAATGACCCCGCAAGGCCCCGGCTCTGCGCGCCACGGACTTCGTCCGCGGCGCTGCGACCGGGGATGCACGCGGAGAGGATTGCGCGCATTCACAGCGACAGCAAGTAGCGCAATCGATCGCAGGGTTCATCGGTTCCGCGGTATGAGGCCGTCGCCATTCTGGCGGACCCCTACCCACCCGCAAACCCCTTCACCACCATCCGGTTCAGCCGCCGCGCGAACGCGGCCGGGTCGTCGGGCACCAGCCCATCGAGGATCTGCGCCTCCGCCAGCAGCAGCTCGGCGATGTCGGCGACGTCCGCCTCCCGCGCCGCGAGCTTGGCGTCGGCCAGCGCCTTGACCAGCGCGTGGCGCGTGTTGATCTCCAGGATCGGCTTGGCGCCGACGTGGCCGGCCTGCCGCCCCAGCAGCCGGTCGAGCTCGCGGTCCGGGCCGGCGCCCGAGGCCACCAGGCACGCGGCGCTGTCGGTCAGGCGCTGCGAGGCGCACACGTCCGAGACCCGCTCGCCCAGTGCCGTCTTCACTGCGGCGATGGTCACGGCATCGTCGACCGCGCTCGCCTTCGCCTCGGTCGCTGCCTCGTCCTTCTTCTCCTCCAGCAGCGGCACCAGGCCGAAGTCGACGTCGCCCTGGCTCAGCGACTTGAGGGGCTTGCCCTCGAAGCCCAGCGGCATCGCCGTCCAGAACGCGTCGACGTGGTCGGTCAGCAGCAACACCTCCACGCCGCGGGCGCGCGCCGCCTCCAGCTTCGGGCTCGCCTTCAGCCGGTCGATGCTCTCGCCGACCAGGTAGTAGATGTCGGTCTGGTTGGGCCTCAGGTCCGCGACGTATTCCTTGAGCGAGCGCAGCCCCGCATCCTTGGTGGTGGCGAAGCGCGCCAGCGCGAGCAGCTGGTCGCGCCGCTCGCGGTCCTCGTAGATGCCCTCCTTGATGACGCTGCCGAACGCCTCCCAGATCTTGTTGAAGGCCGCCGCGTCCTTGCCCGCCAGGCTCTCGAGCTCGCCGATCACCCGGCCGGTGACGGCGTTGCGGATCGCCGCCACCTGCGGGTTGTTCTGCAGCATCTCGCGCGAGATGTTCAGCGGCAGGTCCTCGCTGTCGATGACGCCGCGCACGAAGCGCAGGTAGGGCGCCAGCAGGTCGGCATCGTCGGTGATGTAGACGCGGCGCACGTAGAGCTTCACGCGGCCCTTGCGCTCGGGTTCGAACAGGTCGAACGGCCGCTGCGACGGCGCAAACAGCAGCACCGCGTAGGTCTGGCGTCCCTCCACCTTGTAGTGCAGCGTCATGGCCGGCTCGTCGAAGGCGCCGGCGAGCGTGCGATAGGCCTGGGTGTAGTCCTCGGGCTTGATCTCCGACTTGGGCCGCTGCCACAGCGCGCTCGCCGAGTTGATCTGGCGCGTCTCGCCGGGCTTGGTCTCGAGCTCGATGGGGAACAGGATGTGGTCGGAGTACGTGTGCACGATGCGCTCGATCTCGGCCGCCTCGAGGTAGCGCTTCGCGTCCGCCTTGATGTGCAGCACGACCTCCGTGCCGCGCGTCACACGCTTGGCGGCATCCTCGCCGGCCGGCGCCACCTCGAAGCCCTCCCCGCCCGAGGAGCGCCAGGCCCACGCCTCGCCGGTACCCGCGTGCCGGCTCGTCACCTCGATGCGGTCCGCCACCATAAACGCCGAGTAGAACCCCACCCCGAACTGGCCGATCAGGCCCGTGCCGTCCTTGGCCTCCGCGAGCTTGGAGAGGAAGGCGCGCGTGCCGGACCTGGCGATGGTGCCGAGGTTGTCGATCAGCTCCTGGCGGTCCATGCCGATGCCGGTGTCGGCGATCGTGAGCGTGCCGGCCGTCTCGTCCGGCCGGATGCGGATCGCGAGCGCGGCGCCGTCGCTCATCAGCTCCGGCTTGGCGATCGCCTCGTAGCGCAGCCGGTCGCAGGCGTCCGACGCGTTGGAGATCAGCTCGCGCAGGAAGACGTCGCTCTCCGAGTAGACCGAATGCACCATCAGCCGCAGCAGTTGCGCCACCTCGGCCTGGAACGAATGCGTCTCTTGGCTCGTCTGGGTGTTGTTCGTGGTCATGCGTCCCCTCACTCGATAGCGGATGCAAAACGGCGCGGAATTTGCCGCACGTCCGTACCGCTGTCCATCGCCCGGGGAGGCTTAGTTGTTTTGTGGATGCCTGCAAACCCGCTCGCAGGCGCAACCCTACCACTCGCGCTGCGGACGACCGGCGCTGAGGTAGAGCAGGCGGCGGATTTCGAGTTGGGTACGGATCACGGTGTCCAGGATGACCCCGCACACCATCATCACCATCGCCATGACCGTGAGACTGATGGACACGATCAACGTGGGAAACCGGGGAACGAGGCCCGTATCCAGGTAGGTCGTCAGGACCGGATAGAACAGTGCCGCACCCGCACCGAGCATCAGCCCGGCAATCACCGAAAAGAAGGCGAGCGGGCGATGCTGTCGCAGCAGCCGCGCTATGCTCCAGGCGATCCTCATGCCGTCCCGATAGGTTCTAAGCTTGCTTTGGCTGCCGCCTTGGCGGGCCGCGTAGTCGCAGACGACCTCGGCGACGGGCATGCGCAACATCAAGGCGTGGACGCTCATTTCCGTCTCGATCTCGAAACCTTCCGACAAGGCCGGAAACGACCGCACGTAGCGTCGCGACAACACCCGGTAGCCCGAGAACACATCCTGGAACTCGCTTCCGAAGCAGGCCCGCAGTCCGCGATTGAACAGGCGATTGCCCAGCTCGTGACCCTTGCGGTAGGCAAGCTTGTCGACCTTGCGGCGCACGGCCACCACCATCTCGAGCCGCTCGCGCACCAGCAGGTCGATCAGCTCCGGGGCCCGCGCAGCGTCGTAGGTGCCGTCACCGTCGGCGACGACATAGAAATCCGCATCGATCGCGGCGAAGGCGCGGCGAACGGCGCTGCCCTTCCCCCTCTGCTTCTCGACGATCACCTTGGCGCCGGCAGCTTTGGCCGCCAGCCCGGTGCCGTCCGTCGAGCCATTGTCGATCACAAAGATCGCCGCGCCGGGCAATGCCAGCCCGAACGCGGCTATGACGTCCGCAATGGCCGGAGCTTCATTCAGGCATGGCAGGATGACTGCTACCCGCGTGAAGTCCTCGGGATACTGGTCGCGGTATATCGGAGCGGCCCGTATCTCCGCGTCCATCGCGGCGGCTCCGTTCGTTCGCTCGGCGGTCTCCAGCATCTGCTGCCTCGCCCTTTCTCAGCCTGCGAGCCGGCGGCCCAACGCGCCGCTACTGCGCCCGAGCACTCGCTCGACCAGCCACGCCCCCGAGATCGCGTAGGGCAGGATCAAGATCAGATTGTAGCGGTCCTGGTTGATGGCGACGCCGGCATGGAACAGCAGCATGAACCACCCGGGCAAGGTGACGATGAGCAGGCCCAGATCGTTCCTGCGCACCGCCCGTATCGTGAGGACCGCGCATAGAATGCCGAGGATCAATCCCCAGTAGTTGTTCACCCACGCACCTGCGAGAGCGAACGGGACCGTCACCAGGAGATGGGTGAGGGGGGACGCCAGGACGTAGTTGCGAACGAGATACGACAGGTGGTGCTGCCACCCGCCCGCCGCAGCCACGGTTTCGTCCATGAAGGCGCCGTTGCCCACATTGTAGTACGAGCCCTTCTCCTTGGGGTCCCAGCTGAACGGGCTGCACGCGTCGCGCCCGAACAGACGCTGGGCAAGGCCGACGCCATCAGGCAGTCCGCACACGTAGAAAAGCCCGTATTCCCGCCAGCTCATCCGGTCGTACGCAACGCGCTGGGCAAGCGTGTGCGAATCGTAGCCGTAGGTCAGCGCCGGCCGCCCCAAGACGACCGCGTTGCGCGTGATCCAGGGCACCACCACGGCCGCGATGCCGGCCAGGAACGCCAGCAGCAGAGGCAGCTTCTGCCATCGCCGCTCGTCCCACAGTGCGACCGCCAGCCCCACCAGCGCCGCGGCAAGGGCGAGATAGAGGAACGCTGGACGGGTCAAGGCCGTCAGCCCGAGGCAAACCCCCGCCACCAGCAGCCAGGGCAGCGGCGCGCCGCGGCGCGCGGCGACGCCGGCGCCAATCGCCGACGTGAGCAGAAGAAGCGCCGTCATCTCCGTCATCACCAGATTGACGAAGCGCAGAAGGAAGGGTGCGGTCATCAGCGCGAACGCCAGCGCGACCCAGCCTGCACGCGGCGTTCCCAGCACCGCGCCCGCAATCCACCAGACCAGCGCATAGAATGCGACCAGCATCATGAATTGCAGCCAGCGAATGAGGCTCGCCATTCTTGCGCAACCGGGATCCCGGCCGGACGAGCCGACGACGCATTCGATCGCATCGGCGAAAGACCCGTCCCTTGCAGCCGTCACTGCCACCAACGCGGGATAGAGAGGCGCAAAGCGCATTCCTGGCGGACGAGGTTTCTCGGCATCGGTTCCGGCGAACAGGAAGCCATCGGTAAAGCGGCCCCAATTGCGCAGGTCGTAGGCGATGCCGACGTAGAATGGTTGATCGTACTCGGCCAGCGATCGAAGCGGGGCCCGCGACCATAGAAATCCACAGACAAACAATATGAGGCTGATGGCCAACACGAGCGGCAGACGAGCCCGCATTCTGAAAGTGCCTTATTTGGCAGCACCCTGCTGGATGACACCTATCGGATATCAACCACAGATCCTGGCCGGTATTGCCTCGATATGAGGCGGACCTAACCCGACAGAACGCGAACGACTCAAAATTGATCATCACGGATAGCCGAAGCTCGAGCAAGGCCAGCCTGTGGAATGCCGCTCTCGGCTGGCCTGCGCTCGACCGCTGCAAATCGTCCCGCCTCGGCAGGCTCAATTGTTCCGCGGGTGGATGCCGCCGCTGAACCCCGGCAGACGGTTGGCGACCACGATCACCGCACCAGTGAGGATCAGCATCGTGAGCCCCAGCACCGAGATGGCGGCGAGGTCCCCGCTCTCCTTGAGGTCGAAGATCAGCACCGACAGCACCTTGGTCTCCGACGTGAACAGGATCACGGCGGCGCTTAGCTCGCGCACCACGGCAACGAAGATGAAGCACCAGGTGGCGACGAGGCTCGGGCCCAGCAGCGGCGCGGTGATGTCGCGCAGCGTCCGCAGGCGCGAGGCGCCCAGGATCCGGCTCGCCTCCTCGAGCTCGGGTGACAGCGTGCGGAACGAGGCCTGCAGCTGCTGGTAGGCCGCCGGCAGCTCGATCGTGAGATAGGCCAGCAGCAGGATCCACAGCGTGCCGTAGAGCACGACGGGCCCCCGCGTGTAGGCGAGGAACAGGCCGACGCCGAGCACGATACCGGGGATGGCGATGGGTGCGGTGGCGAGAAAGCCCAGCACGCGATGTCCCCTGACGGCCGCGCGCCCCGTCAGGTAGGCGACCACCAGCGCCAGCAGCGTCCCGCAGGTCGCCGACATGGCGCCCAGCAGGAACGTGTTCTTCATGGCGAGCTTGGTGGCGGACAGCTCGAAGAACACGAACTGCACGTTGTGGAGCGTCAGAGTCTCCAGCGTCAGCGGCTGGGAGGGGATGCGCGAGAACGCGGCGTTGATGAGCGCCCCGTAGGGCAGGAACACGGGCAGGCACAGCATGCCGAGGCAGCCGAGCAGCGCCGGTATCCGCAGCCAGCCGAGCTGCACGAGCCGCGGCGCCCCGCTTTTTCCCCCCACCAGCACGTAGCCGCGCCGGCCCAGCACGAAGGCTTGCGCCCGCAGCAGCACCACCGTCAGCACCAGCAGCGGCAGGGCGGCAGCGGGCGCTAGCTCGGGCTTGGGCGGATACTGGAACAGGCTCCAGATCTTCGTCGTCATGGTGTGGAAGCCCGCCGGCAGCGCCAGGATCGCCGGCGAGCCAAACAGCGTCATGGCCTGCAGGAAGGCGACCAGCGCCCCCGCGGCCAGCGCCGGCAGCGCCAGCGGGATGGTGATGTCGCGCGCCGTGCGCCAGGCGCTGCCGCCCAGCATGGAGGAGGCGTCCTCGAGGTCGCCGGGGATGCGGTCGAGCGCGTTGGCGACTAGCACGAACACGTAAGGAAACGTGTAGCACGAGATGACGAAGATCAGCCCCGGCAGCGTGTAGATGTTGAACAGCACCGTGTCGGGCCCGGCGCCCGTGGCCGCGCGGTAGAGCTGGTTGAGCAGCCCGCTGTTGGGCGCCGCCAGCAGCTCCCAGGCGATGGCGCCGAGGAACGGCGGAGTCACGAACGAGGCCATCACCAGCAGGCGCACGCCCCGTCGCAGCGGCATGTCGGTGCGCGCCACCATCCAGCCCATCGGCGCCGCCACCGCGCAGCAGATCAGGCTCACGGACACGGCAATGACGAGCGTCGTGCCGAGCGGCTCGACGAACGCCGGATCGGTGAACAAAGTGGCGAAATTGGCGAGCGTGAAATTGCGCGCCCGATCGGTGAAGCCGAACACCACCAGCCAGCCGATCGGCAGCACGACCAGCAGGCACAGCCCGGCCGCGAACAGCGCCATCACGGCGCCCGACAGATCGATGCGCGACCTCATGGTCGCCGCCGCGGACCTTGGAAGGGCCTCGACCGTCAAGCCCGTCTCCGCACGTGTAGGTTGGGTTAGCGCGAAGCGCGTAACCCAACAATCCCTGCATCAATCCATGTTGGGTTACGGCCTACGGCCTAACCCAGCCTACGTGTCTTGCCGATCGCGGAGTTGACCACGGGGAGCACCTTCTCGGCCAGCAGGATCATGGAGCGCCGCCCCATCTCGCGGTCCAGCCAATCCTTGCCGGCATAGAGCAGCGTGCCGAAGTCCCCCACCTCCTCGCGGAACGCCAGCAGCTTGTCGGCCACCGTCTGCGGCGAGCCGTGGATGATCAGCTTGTCCATGACGCCTTCCAGCGTCACGGCGCTGTCGGGCTGGTCGCGCGAGGTCTTGAACGCCTCGCCGCGGCCGCCCTTGAAGATCTTGGTCATCAGGTTGTTGTAGTAGAGCCGGTACGGGCTCTTGGGCGCCATCACGTACTCGCGCGCCTTCCTGTCGTCGTCGGCGACGAGGATGCTCTTGGCCACCCGCCAGTTCGCGGGGTCGGCGGGCCGGCCGCCCTTCTGGCAGCCCTCCACGTACTTGCCCCAGTGGCTCTTGACCCACTGCGGCATCAGGAAGTTGGCGGAGATCGGGTCCCAGCCGCGCGCGGCGGCCTCCGTCACGCCCTTGGAGAACGGCGCTACCGCCGTGACCACGATGGGCGGATGCGGCTTCTGCAGCGGCTTGGCCAGGATGCCCTGGCCGATGTCGGCCATCAGCGTGCGCCGGGTCGAGATCTTCCAGTATTTGCCCTCGATGTCGTAGGGCGCCTCGGCGGCCCAGATGGCGAGCACCTGGTTGATGGCCTCCAGGAACATCTCCTGGCGGTTGGCGTCCAGGTTGCCGAACACCTCCGCGTCCGACATCAGGCCGCCCGGCGAGATGCCCAGATTGAACCGGCCCCCCAGCAGGTGGTCGAGCATGGCGACGTTGGCGGCAACGGCGGCGGGATGCGTGTTCGGCATGTTGATGGTGCCGGTGCCGAGGCGGATGTGCTTGGTGGCATCCACCAGCGTGCACAGGAACATCATGCACGAGGTGATGTTCTCGGCCGCGTCCGTGGTGTGCTCGCCGACGTAGCCCTCCACGAACCCCAGCTCGTCGGCCAGAATGAAGGCCTCGCGGTCCTCCTTCAGCGACACGCGCCAGTCCTTGCCGAGCGGATGGATCGGCATCGTGAAGAATCCAAGCTGCATGTGCGGAGAGCCTCGCTACTTTGTGCCCTGCGGATCGAAAGAAGAGTCGGGACGGTCCCGGATTGGCGCGGTGCGATCCTATCGCATTTTGCCCCGGACCATGCTGTCATTGCGAGCCAGGCGGACGCCGTGCCGCCATGAGAAGATATGATCGGCCGCATCACGTGCGCCGATGGTTGGGGGAAGAGAGCATGTACGCACCTGCTGGCGTGAAGACCAACCCGAACATGCCGGTGCCCGACACCATGCGCGCCTGGGTGCTCGGCAACCCGGGCGAGCTGAAGTTCACGCAGAAGCCGGTGCCGGCGCCCAAGCGGGCCGAGGTGCTGGTGCGCATCGACGCGGTTGCCATCTGCGCCACCGACCTCGACGTCATTGCCCACGGACCGCCGGCGCTGATCCAGGGCGGCCTGCCCTTCAACAAGAACTGGACGCCCGGCCACGAGTACATGGGCACGGTCGCAGCGCTGGGCGCCGGCGTCGACGAGTTCGCCATCGGCGACCGCGTCACGGTGGAGATCCACGCAGGCTGCGGCCAGTGCAAGCGCTGCCGCATGGGCATGTACACGTCCTGCCTGAACTACGGCCTCAACTATGGCGAGGTCGACAAGGGCCACCGCGCCAACGGCTTCACCACCGACGGCGGCTTCTGCGAGTACGCCGTCAACAACATCAACACGCTGATCAAGATCGCCGACACCATGTCGGACGAGGAGGCGACCCTGGTCGTCACCGCCGGCACCGCCATGTATGGCCTCACCGAGCTGGGCGGGCTGGTCGCCGGCGAGAGCGTGGTCGTGACCGGGCCGGGCCCCATCGGCCTCCTAGGCGTCGCTGTCGCCAAGGCGCTGGGCGCCTACCCCGTGATCCTCACCGGCACGCGCGATGCGCGGCTGCAGAAGGGCCTCCAGCTCGGCGCCGACCACGTCGTCAACGTGACGAAGGAGAACGCGGTCGAGGCCGTGCGCCGGCTCAACGGCGGCAAGGGCGTCGACTACGTCATCGAGTGCTCGGGCGCGCCCGACGCCGTCAACGAGGCCGGCCGCATGTGCAATCGCGGCGCCAAGATCTGCCTCGCCGCCTTCCCGCACGAGCCGGTGTCGGTCGACGTCGCCCATCTGGTGCGCAACAACATCTACGTCTACGGCATCCGCGGCGAGGGCCGAAGCGCCACCCACCGCGCCGAGGCCTTCATGCGCGACAAGCGCTTCGACGCCCGCCTGATCCACACGCACACCTTCAAGCTCGAGGAGCTGGAGGAGGCGCTGCGCTACGCCCGCGACCGGGTCGAGGACGCCATCAAGGTCGTGGTCAAGACGCGGTGACTCTCTCTCCCCCTCTCCCCATTCTTCTTCAGAATGGGGAGAGGGCCGGGGTGAGGGGCGGCCCAATACGCCGTTGCCGGAGTTTACTGCCGCCCCCGCCGCGTCGATGGCGCCGGCGGCTGCAGGATAGCCAAGGGCGCCGCCTTGCTGCACAATGCGGTCTCCAAGCTGTCCGGTCGAGGCAGCACGCAAGCGCGCCGCAAAAGCCGCAGCAACGGGAGGGGAAGACGATGTCCCGCTTGATCACCGCTATGCCCCATGCGGCGCCCCCTGCGGCGCGCGTTGCCCCGCAGCGCGCTGCCAGCTAGCCGACGCAGGCGGGGGCCATGAGCATCGACCTTCTGATGAATGCCATCGTCGCCGGGCTGCTGCTCGGGGGCTTCTACGCCGCCGTGACGGTCGGCATCTCGATCTCGTTCGGCATGCTGGACGTGGTCAACATCGCCCACCCCGCCTTCATCATCCTGGGCTCCTACATCGCCTATATCGTCAACACCCACTTCGGTATCGATCCGATCCTGATCGCGGTGCTGGCGCTGCCCGCCTTCTACCTGCTGGGCGCGGCCGTCTATCAGCTCTACTACTGGGCCTTCGAGCGGCGCGGCCAGGAGGCGCTGCGCGGCCTTGCCTTCTTCTTCGGCCTGCTTTTCATCACCGAGGTGGGGCTGATCCTGGTGTTCGGCGTCGACTACCGCTACGTCGAGGCCGTCTACATCGGTCCGACCTGGCGCCTGGGCTTCCTCGATTTCCCGCTCAGGATGCTGGTGCCCTGCGTCGTCGCGGTTCTGCTTGTCGTCGGCCTGCAGCTCTATCTCACGCACACCTTCATCGGCCGCGCCATCATGGCCGTCGCCCAGGACCAGCTGGCGCTGCGGCTGCTTGCGGTCGACCCGATCCGCATCAAGCGCATCGCCTTCGGCATCTCCATCGCCACCGCGTCGCTGGCCGGCGCCCTCCTCATCATCATCCAGCCGATCGAGCCCTCCGTCGGCCGCGAGTACATCGGCCGCGTGTTCGCCATCTGCGTGCTGGGCGGCATGGGCAGCCTGCCGGGCACGCTGATCGCGGCCATGCTGCTCGGCATCGTCGAGAGCTTCACGGCCACCTTCTACGGTCCCTCCTGGGCGCCCGCCGTCGCCTTCGGCTTTCTGCTGCTGACCCTGGCGGTCAGGCCCGCCGGCATCCTGGGGCGCTAGTGTGATGCGCTCCTGGACCTTCTTCCTCTCCGCCCTCGGCGTCGGCCTCGTCTTCTTCCTGGCCGCGCTCGGCCTGGGTAACGACTACGTGTTCTTCGCCGGCTACGTCGTCCTGCAGTACATCGTGCTGGCGACCGCCTGGAACATCCTCGGCGGCTACTGCGGCTACGTGAACTTCGGCACCGCCGCCTTCTTCGCGCTCGGCGCCTACTCGTCCGTGGCGCTGCACAAGCTCGGTGCCAACGTCAACCGCTACGCCTCTGGCTTCCTCGCCGACATCCTGCACCTGATCCTGCCGCTCTCCCTTCCGAGCCTGGTGATCGTCGGCGGCATCGTCTCGGGCATCGTCGGCTTGGGCATGGGCTACCTGACGCTGCGGCTGCGGGGTGTGTTCTTCGCCATCGCCACGCTCGCCATGGCCGTGGTGCTGCAGACGCTGATGATCAACTGGGACTTCGTCGGCGGCTCGCGCGGCGCCTACGTGATCCGGCCCAACTCCATCTCTGCCGGTCCCGTCACCTTGAGCTATATCGAATACCTGTTCCTCGTCATGCTGGTGCTGGCCGTGGTCGCCCTCACCGTCGCGCGCCTGATCGAGCGCTCGCGTCTCGGCATCGGCTTCTCCACCATCCGCGACGACGAGATGGCGGCGGAGGCCGCGGGCGTCCCGACGCTGCGCCTCAAGCTGATCGCCACCATGATCTCCGGCGCCTTCATGGGCATGGCTGGCGCGCCGCTGCCCTACTATCTGGGCTACATCGAGCCGTCCTCGGCCTTCGGCCTGCCCTATGCCGTCAACTCCATCGCCATGCCGATGATCGGCGGCACCACCAGCTGGGTCGGCCCGCTGATCGGCGCCATCCTGCTGGGCTCCCTGCAGCAGATCGCCACCGTCACCATCTCCTCGGCCGTCAACCTCTTGATCGTCGGCGTGCTGCTGGTCGCCTTCGTCATCATCGCGCCGGCCGGCATCGTCGGCCTGGTCGAGAGCTGGCGGCGTACGCGAGCGAGGGCCGCCTCATGAGCCAGGCCCCGCTGCTCGAGGTCAAAGGCGTCGGCAAGCGCTTCGGCGGCTTCGTCGCCCTGGAAGACATCGACCTCGACGTCAAGGAGGGCGAGCGTCTCGGCCTCATCGGCCCCAACGGCTCGGGCAAGAGCACGCTCGTCAACTGCGTGTGCGGCACGCTGCACAACGAGACCGGCAGCGTGCGCTTTGCGGGCCAGGCGCTCGACGGCCTCCCCGCGCACCGGCGCACCCACGTCGGCCTCGCCCGCAGCTTCCAGCTGCCGCGCCCCTTCATGAGCATGCGCGTGGTGGACAACCTGCGCGTGCCGCTGCTCTACACGGTGCGCCGCCGCTCCCTGCTGATCAGCTCGCAGAAGGAGCTCGACGATCGCTGCATGGAGCTGCTGCGCCAGGTCGGCCTCGACGCCAAGGCCAAGCGCATGCCGAGCGACCTCACCCAGGTCGAGATGCGCAAGCTCGAGCTCGCCCGCGCCATGGCCGCCGAGCCCAAGCTGCTGATCGCCGACGAGGCCATGGCAGGACTGTCTCATTCCGAAATAGAGGACATCATCGCCCTGCTGCTGCGCCTCAACGCCCAGGGCGTCACCATCATCATGATCGAGCACATCATGCGCGCGGTGATGAGCTTCTCGCAGCGCCTCGCCGTGCTGGTGTCGGGCCGCAAGATCGCCGACGGCGCGCCCGCCGACGTCGTCAACAACCCGGAAGTGGTGAGCGCCTACCTTGGCCAGTAGCATTACCATCGCCGGGCTTCACGCCGGCTACGGCTCGGTGCGCGTCATCGAGGACGTCTCGCTGAACGTCGCGGCGGGCGAGACCGTGGCGCTGCTCGGCACCAACGGCAACGGCAAGAGCACCCTGATGAAGTGCATCATGGGGCTGGTGCGGCCGAGCGCGGGGCGCGTCGTCGCCGAGATCGACGGCGCCTCCCACGACCTCTCCAAGCTCACCACCGAGGAGATCGTCGACCTCGGCATCGCCCTGGTCCCCGAGGGCCGGCGCCTGTTCCCGAAGCTCACCGTCGAGGAGAACCTGCTGCTCGGCGCCTTCCGCCAGGCCGCGCGCAAGCACATGCACGCCAACCTCGAGAACTGCTTCACCACGTTCCCGCGCCTCAAGGAGCGCCGCAGCCAGCTTGCCGGCAGCCTCTCCGGCGGCGAGCAGCAGATGCTGGCGCTCGGCCGCGCACTGATGCTGGCGCCCAGGATCCTGCTCGTCGACGAGCCCTCCGTGGGCCTCGCCCCGCTGCTGGTCGCCCGCACCATCGACGCCATCAAGGAGCTCAAGGACCAGCACCAGCTCACCGTGCTGATGGCCGAGCAGAACTTCACCCAGGCAATCCGCATCGCCGACCGCGGCTACGTCATCGTCCACGGCAAGATCGCCGTCGACGGCCTCTCGGCCGAGGAGCTCAACAACAACGAGCTCATCAAGAAGTTCTATCTGGGTCTCTGAGGCACCCCTCCCCGATGCATCCCCGGAAGCCGACGCTTCAGCGGAGGCTATCCGGGGCCCTGCTGGGTCATGGGAGCGCGGCAAGATCCCGGATTGCAACACGCGGGAGTGCACCTCAGGCCAGCTCGCCATTGCGCCACGCGAGCTTGTCGAACGCCACGTGCCCGCCGAAGAAGTCGGCCGTCGTCTCCTGCCCGGCGAGATCCGTCGCCGAGTATCGCGCCGCGGGTCCCTCGATCTTGCGGGAGCGCGGCTGGGCCGCGACCCACCCATCGGCCGGCAGCAGCGTCGATCCGCGCGTCGTGACGTCCCAGATATAGTAGTGGTGCGGCACCACGACTTTGGGCTGCAGGCGGCGGATGATCGCGGCCGTCATGTCGAAGCTCATGACGTGCTGCGAGCCGTCGACGGGCAGCAGCGCGATGTCGATGCGGCCGAGCGCCTCCCACACGTGCTCCGGTGGATCGTGGCGGTTGTCGCCCCAGTGCAGGATGCGCAGGCCGCCGGTTTCGACGACGACCAGGCAGTTGTCCCAGGAGCGCGAATTGTGGGGCGGCTCGATGTCGACGCCGTGGAGCTCGCGGTGGACCATCTTGAAATCGTAGCTGCCGAAGCCCGAGGCGGTCGCATGCTTGTCGGGGATGCCGGTGATGGTCACGTCCAGGAACCGGTAGGTGCCGATCAGCCGGTCGAGCAGGACGTGGGCATCGAGCCTGTTGAGCGCGTCGTGGTCGAAGTGGGCGTGCGTCGAGACACCGATATCGACCGCCGTCATCGGCATGTCGGCGATATACCAGTCCCAGTGCCGCAGCGGATGGTTGCGCCAGGGATCGAGCATGATCGTGAGCCCCTTCGGGCTCGTGACGCGGAAGGCCGAGGAGCCGAAATAGGCGAGCTCGATCTCGTCGGTTGCCGGCGGCGTTCGGTCTTGCGCCAGCTCCATCATGCGGTTGTGGTTGGCGCTGCTGCGCCAGGCGACGGGTCCAGCCTCTGGGCGGGGCGTGCGATCGGTCATGCGTGGGGAGGCTCGGGCTTGTTGCTGGCATCAGGCTACGTTGCCGAGCTTGCACCCGCAACCGCCGTGCCAATCGCGCCCGTAAAGGACAACCCGCCGCGCTCCGCGACTCCCCCGATGGCCTCGCCCGGACGCCGCTGGTACCTTCAGGGCCGAGCCGGCACTGCGCGAGACGCGCAGCCCTGCATTCCGCAAGCAGCGTGAAAGACCGCAGACATGAGCGACATCGGCGTCCTCGAAGCCATCCACACCGCCCGTGCGCTACGCAAGCTCAAGCCCGATCCGGTGCCGGAGGCGGTGATCACTCAGGTCCTCGACGCCGCGATCCGCGCCCCCTCCGCAGGCAATGCGCAGAATTGGGCCTTCGTCGTCGTCCGCGACGCCGGGCAGCGCCGCAAGCTCGGCGCCATCTATCGCAAGGCCTCCGACATCGCCAGCGCCATGTACGCCGCCCGCGGTCGCCCCGCGCACCTGACCGAGGAGCAGTTCCAGAAGTTCATGTCGTCGGGCGCCTACCTGTGGGACCACATGGGCGACGCACCCGTGATCCTGATCCCCTGCCAGTCGCGCCCCGTGCTGCCGCCGCCGGCCGCCCTGTCGCCCGATATCCGTGCCGGCTTCGCGGACGAGGAGCGCTACGTCGCCCGCATTCGCGGCGCCAGCATCTACCCGGCAGTGCAGAACATCATCCTCGCCTGCCGGGCGCTCGGCCTCGGCACCACCATCACCACCAACCACATCCGCTGCGAGGACGAGGTGAAGGCCGTGCTCGGCATCCCCGCGGACGTCGACACGTTCGCCATGATGCCCGTCGGCTATCCGCTCGGTAAGTTCGGACCGGTGACGCGGCGTCCGGTCGCCGAGGTCGCGCACGCCGACCGATGGTCGCAGCCGTGGCCAGGCGCACCGACTTGATCCGGGATCAGATGGCAGAAGACGCACAAGGCAGCGAGCGGGTCGAGGGCGAGGAGGCGATCATCCGCGTCCTGGCGCCGCTTGCCTCGGGCTATCCGGGCGCCTTCGGCCTGAAGGACGACTGCGCGCTGATCGCGCCCAGGCCCGGCACCGAGCTCGTGCTCAAGACCGATCCCGTCGCCGAGGGCGTGCACTTCCTCGCCGACGACGCGCCCGAGGACGTCGCCTGGAAGGCGCTGGCGGTCAACGTCTCGGACCTCGCCGCCAAGGCCGCCCGCCCGCTCGGCTACCTGATGGCGCTGTCGTTCCCCGCGGCGCCGGCGACGGCCTGGCTCGCCCGCTTCGCCGCCGGCCTAACGCAAGCGCAGGCGCGCTTCGGCTGCCATCTGATCGGCGGGGATACGGATCGCCGGCCCGGGCCGATCACGATCACCATCACCGTCATCGGCGAGGTCGAGCAGGGGCGCATGATCCGCCGCGCCACGGCGCACCCCGGCGATGCCCTGTTCGTCTCCGGCACGCTCGGCGACGCCGCGCTCGGCCTCGCGCTCCGCAATGAGCCCGCGCTCGCGTCTGCCTGGAGCCTGTCCGCCGGGGAAGCCGAGCACCTGCTGCGCCGCTACGCGCGACCCGACCCTCGCCTTGCGCTCGGCGAGGCGCTGCGCCGGCACGCGTCCGCCGCCATGGACATCTCCGACGGCCTCGCCAAGGACCTCGGTCGCATGTGCGCGGCGAGCGGCTGCGGGGCCCGCGTCCGGCTCGCCGACCTGCCGCTGTCCCCCGCCGCCGCCAAGGCCCTCGCCGCCGATCCCAGTCTGGCCCGCCATATCGCTTCCGGCGGCGACGACTACGAGGTGCTGGCCGCCGTGCCATCTGCACAGGCCGCCGCGTTCGCCTCCGCCGCCCTCGCTGCCGGCGTGACCGCAACTCGGATCGGCGAGGCACTCTCGGGCGCCGGCGTCGCAATCGAAGGCCCCGACGGCTGCCCGCTCGACCTCAACCGACCCGGCTGGGACCACTTCTGAGTCCCCTCTCCCCGCTTGCCCTCGGGCTCTCCACACGCTCGCCCTGCCCAGATACTGCCCGAGGGCTTGCGGGGAGAGGGCTAGGGTGAGGGGCGGCAACACGCTCCAGCGTCGGTGTCCGAGGCCGCCCCTCACCCCGACCCACTGCCTTCTAGCAGGTTCACCTCGTCGCGAAACGGGCAAGGTATGCATCCCAACTTTCGCGCGAGCAAGCGTGGGATGCCCACTGGAGATAGGCAGCGCTGCGCTGCAGGCTGGGCTTGAGGGTTGTCCCCCATGGCAGGTTCTCTATACGATGTCGGCGAGGTCGCCTGATCCGGGATGCGGACAAGGCGATGATCGACGCAGGTCCGCGGTTCGCGGGCAGCTCGCAGGAAAGGGCAACGGGATGAGTGCTGACGGCGGCAATGGCGCGAACGGCGCGGACAACAAGTGGATCGGCAAGCGGACGCCGAGGCCCGACGGCATCGACAAGGTGACGGGACGTGCTGCCTTCGCTGCCGACTTCTCCCTGCCCGGCATGCTCTGGGGCAGGGTCCTGCGCAGCCCGCACCCCCATGCCCGCATCAGGTCCATCAACTCCGACAAGGCCCTGGCGCTCCCCGGCGTGAAGGCCGTCATGATCGGCGAGGACCTCGTCGAGTTCCCATGGGACAAGGCGGCCCCCCTCGGCATCCAGGACTTGCGCTTCAACAGCCGCAACGTCATGGCGCGCGAGAAGGCGCTCTATGTGGGTCACCCGGTCGCGGCGGTGGCGGCGATATCGAACAGAATCGCGGCCGACGCCCTCAAGCTGATCGAGGTCGACTACGAGGTGCTGCCCTGGGTCATCGACGTTGACGAGGCCCTGCAGCCGGGTGCCCCAATCCTGCACGAGCACATGCGCGGCGTCGGCGCCAAGCCTGGACCGGGAACCACCTCCAACATCGCCGGCACGCTCGAGCACAAGCTCGGCGACTGCGATGCCGGCTTCGCCGCTGCCGACGTCATCGTCGAGCGCCACTTCAAGACCAAGCCCGTGCATCAGGGCTACATCGAGCCGCACGCCTGCGTCGTCGACGTCAAGGGCGGACAGGTCACGATCTGGAGCAGCAGCCAGGGCCACTTCATGGTCCGTGACATGACGGCCCAGCTTACCGGAGCGAAGCTGAGCGACGTGCGCGCGATCCCCGCCGAGATCGGCGGCGGCTTCGGCGGCAAGACCATCGTCTACCTCGAGCCGCTGGCGCTGATCCTCGCGCGCAAGTCCGGCCGCCCGGTCAAGATGGTGATGAGCCGCCAGGAGGTGTTCCGCGCCACGGGGCCCACCTCGGGATCGTCGATGACGGTCAAGGTGGGTGCCACCAAGGACGGCAAGATCACGGCCCTGAAGTCGACGATGCGGCTGCAGGCCGGCGCGTTCCCCGGCTCGCCGATCCGCGGCGCCGTGGGCTGCTCGGTCGCGCCCTACGATCTCGCCAATGTGCACATGATCGGCCTCGACATCGTCACCAACCGGCCCAAGGTGGCCGCCTACCGGGCGCCCGGCGCGCCGATCGGCGCGTTTGCCGTCGAGTCGACGCTCGACGACCTGGCCCTGGCTCTGAAGATGGACCCGCTGGTGCTGCGCCAGAAGAACGCGGCCAAGCAGGGCACCAAGTCGGCCTATGGCCCGACCTTCCCCCGCATCGGCTACGTCGAGACGCTCGAGGCCGCGCTCAGCCACCCGCACTACAAGGCGCCCCTCAAGGCCAATCAGGGTCGCGGTGTCGCCAGCGGCTTCTGGTTCAACGCCGGGGGCGAATCGAGCGCGCAGGTCAACGTCAACGAGGACGGCACCGTCGTCGTCATGACCGGCCACCCCGACATCGGCGGCTCCCGCGCCTCGATGATGAACATCGCCGCGGAGCTGCTGGGGATCGACTATCGCCGCGTGCAGGCGCTGATCGGCGACACCAGCTCGATCCCGTTCGCCGCCCTGACCGGCGGCAGCCGTGTCACCTTCGCCGCCGCCCTGGTGGTGACGAAGGCCACCGAGCAGGTCATCCAGACCCTGCGCGAGCGCGCGGCCAAGATCTGGAAGATCGACGTCGAAGCCGTCATCTGGGAGAACGGCCACGCGCGTCCCGCCAGCACCAACGCCGGCGACTTCCAGCCGTTGTCGCTGGCGGAGCTCGCCGCCAAGTCCAGCGCCACCGGCGGCCCCATCGGCGGTCGCTCCTCGCTCAACACCGAAGGCGCAGGCCCCGGTTTCGGCACCCACATCTGCGACGTGGAGGTCGATCCCGAGACCGGCAAGGTGCAGGTCCTGCGCTACACGGCGATCCAGGACGTGGGCCGCGCCATCCACCCGAGCTACGTCGAGGGCCAGCTGCAGGGCGGCGTGGCCCAGGGCATCGGCTGGGCGCTCAACGAGGAGTTCATCTACGACGCCAAGGGGCAGCTGGATAACCCCACGTTCCTCGACTATCGCATGCCCGTCACCTCGGACCTGCCGATGATCGAGCCGGTTCTCGTCGAGGTGCCCAACGACAAGCACCCGCAGGGCATCCGCGGCGTCGGCGAGGTGCCCCTGGTGCCCGCCATGGCGGCGGTCGCCAATGCCATCCGGCAGGCGACCGGCCTGCGCATGACCGATCTGCCCATGTCTCCGCCGAAGGTGCTCGCGGCGCTCGACGCCGCCAAGTAGACCACGCGCTCGTGGCCACGAGGTCCTGAATTCGGGCCTTGTGGCGGCGCACCCGGCGCTGTGGCGATGTGCCCTCCTTGCAAGGACGTTGCAAGGGGGCCGCACATTTGGCATGGTCCCGCGCGATTCCGCTCCGGGCATGGGCCCGGACGCGGCGGTCGGTGGGCGGGCTCCGTGCCGCCGCGTCTCAATCCGTAAACCTGAGCTGCGACTCTACTGGGGGGAAATCGGCCATGGGCATGGTGATGTGGGCAATCATCCTGGGCGGGCTGCTCTCGCTCGTCTACGGCGCCTACACCGTCCGCGCCGTGCTGGCGGCGGACGCCGGCACGCCGCGCATGCAGGAGATCGCGGCCGCCATCCAGGAAGGCGCGCAGGCCTACCTCACCCGCCAATACACGACCATTGCGATTGCCGGGGCGGTCATCTTTCTCATCGTCGCTGCGCTTCTGGGCTGGCTCGTTGCCATCGGCTTCCTGATCGGCGCGGTGCTGTCGGGCACCGCCGGCTTCGTCGGCATGCTGGTGTCCGTGCGCGCCAATGTTCGCACCGCCCAGGCCTCGACCCGGTCGCTCGGCGAGGGCCTCTCCCTGGCCTTCCGCGCCGGCGCGGTCACGGGCATGCTGGTCGCGGGCCTCGCGCTGCTCGGCGTTGCTGGCTACTTCGCCATCCTGACCGCCGGTGCCGGCTACGCGGTGACCAGCCGCACGGTCGTCGACTCCATGGTGGCGCTCGGCTTCGGCGCCTCGCTGATCTCGATCTTCGCCCGTCTCGGCGGCGGCATCTTCACCAAGGGCGCCGACGTCGGCGGCGACCTCGTCGGCAAGGTCGAGGCCGGCATCCCCGAGGACGATCCGCGCAACCCCGCAACCATCGCCGACAACGTCGGCGACAACGTCGGCGACTGCGCCGGCATGGCCGCCGACCTGTTCGAGACCTACGCCGTCACGGTGGTCGCCACCATGGTGCTGGCGGCGATCTACTTCACCGGCCAGCCGGTGGTCTACAACCTCATGCTCTTCCCGCTCGCGGTGTGCGCGGTCGGCGTGGTCGCCTCCATCATCGGCACGTTCTTCGTGCGGCTCGGCGCCAACCAGTCGATCATGGGTGCGCTCTACAAGGGCTTCATCGCCGCCGGCATCATCTCCATCTTCGCGCTTTGGCCGGTCACCGACTACCTGCTCGGCATGAGCACGGTGTTCTCCACGCGCGGCATCAGCTTCACCGGCATGGATCTCTACTGGTGCGGCGCCGTCGGCCTCGTGGTGACCGCGCTCATCATCGTCGTCACCGAGTATTACACCGGCACCAACTACCGCCCGGTAAAATCCATCGCCGAGGCCTCCAAGACCGGCCACGGCACCAACGTCATCCAGGGCCTCGCCGTCTCGCTGGAGGCGACCGCCCTGCCGGCGCTGATAATCTGCGCTGGCATCATCATCTCCTTCAATATCGCAGGCCTGTTCGGCATCGCCATCGCCGTGACCACGATGCTGTCGGTCGCGGGCGTGGTGGTGGCGCTCGACGCCTTCGGTCCCGTCACCGACAACGCCGGTGGCATCGCCGAGATGGCGGGCCTGCCCAAGGAGATCCGCAAGACCACCGATGCGCTCGATGCGGTCGGCAACACCACCAAGGCCGTCACCAAGGGCTACGCCATCGGCTCGGCGGGCCTCGGCGCGCTGGTGCTGTTTGCCGCCTACAACGAGGATCTGAAGTTCTTCGCCAGCCAGGCCAAGCCCGGCTCGATCTTCTACGGCCTCAACGTCGACAGCCTGTTCTCGCTCTCCAACCCTTACGTCGTGGTCGGCCTGTTCCTCGGCGGCCTGCTGCCCTACCTGTTCGGCGGCATCACCATGACGGCCGTCGGCCGCGCGGCGGGCTCGATCGTCGAGGAGGTGCGCCGGCAGTTCAAGGAGAAGCCCGGCATCATGAAGGGCACCGAGAAGCCCGACTATGCCCGCGCCGTCGACATGCTGACGCGCGCCGCCATCAAGGAGATGATGATCCCCTCGCTGCTGCCGGTGCTCTCGCCCATCGTCGTGTTCTACGTGATCAAGTGGATCGCGGGCCCCGGCAATGCGTTTGCGGCTCTCGGCGCCATGCTGCTCGGCGTGATCGTCACCGGCCTGTTCGTTGCCATCTCCATGACGGCCGGCGGTGGCGCCTGGGACAACGCCAAGAAGTACATCGAGGACGGCCACTTCGGCGGCAAGGGCTCGGACGCGCACAAGGCGGCCGTGACCGGCGACACGGTCGGCGATCCCTACAAGGACACCGCCGGCCCCGCCGTCAACCCGATGATCAAGATCACCAACATCGTGGCGCTGCTGCTGCTGGCCGTTCTGGCGCACTGATACGGAGACGCCGCGGACGCAACAGTACGGGCCGGCTCCAGCTCCAGGATCCCGGCCACGGCGTACATTGCGCAATAGGTGCAGCGCATCGACTGCAAGCCTTTGGGCATTTCCGCAGGACGTCGACGGTCGATAGTTTCGTCCTGGTCTCATCACCCGAGACGGGACAAGCGCCATGGCCGGCCGCGGTCATCGGCATCGGCCTATCGCTGGCGATCGCGGCTATCCTGGCTGCGCGATTGGCTATGCCACCGGGCGAGACCTCCGAGCCGCCGCACGACGCGTAGCGCGGCAGCCGCGGCGAGCGGCTGTCTGAGCTTTCGTTGATATGCATCAAGAGTCACATTGTGATCGTCGGCAACGTCGGGCGCAAAGCCAGCCGCGACGTTGGCAACCGGAGACCGACGATGGAGGCCACTATCGGCTCTGTATTTCTGGCGGCCATGATCACGGCGATTGTAACGGGCCTTGGCGCGGCGCCATTCCTGTTCGTGCGCCAAATCCGCCCCTGGTGGCTCAGTATTGCCAATGGCGCCGCGGCAGGCCTGATGCTCGGGGCGTCCCACAATCTCATCTCCGAGGGCACCAAGCTCGATCCGGCGCGTGTGCTGCTCGGTATTCTCGCCGGCCTGTTCGCCATCGTCGTTGCCAATCGGCTCATCCGCCGGCGCCAGACGGTTGAGATCGCCGACCTCCGGGGCGTGAACGGGCGCAAGGCCCTGCTGCTGCTCGGAGTCATGACCGCGCATTCGTTCGCGGAAGGGCTTGGCGTCGGCGTGTCGTTTGGGGGAGGGAACGAGCTCGGCGTGTTCATCACCACGGCCATCGCCATCCACAACATTCCCGAAGGCCTTGCGATCTGCCTGGTGCTGATCCCTCGCGGTACCTCGGTCACCAAGGCTTCCCTCTGGAGCATCTTCACGAGCCTGCCGCAGCCGCTGATGGCCGTACCAGCCTATATCTTCGTGCGGATGTTTGAGCCACTTCTGCCGATCGGCCTCGGGCTCGCGGCTGGGGCCATGATCTGGATGGTATTCGCCGAGCTCATCCCGGACGCATTGAAGAGCGCAACCAGCGGGAGCATCGGCATCACGGTCGCCCTTGCGATGACTGCGCTCTGGTCGCTGCAACACTTCTTCCTTAGTCATTAGGGAGCGCGCGCGGTTCGCTCTCGAACTCGAGCTTCGAGCAAAGAGCATCCATGGACAGCACGAGGAACCGAGATATGAGAGATTCGTTCCGCCAGCTGGCTGAGCGCACCGCACATGCCGTTGGATCGCCCTGGGCCTTCATGCTCGCGCTGCTCACCATCGCCGTATGGGGCGTGACGGGGGCCTATTTCAAATTCTCGGACACTTGGCAGTTGTTCATCAACACCGGCACGACGATCGTCACGTTCTTGATGGTCTTCCTGATCCAGAACACGCAAAATCGAGAGACGAGAATAGTCGCCTTGAAGCTCGATGAATTGCTGCGTGGCGTCGAGGGGGCAAGAACCGGGCTGGTTCAGCTCGATCACATGTCCGATGAGGAGCTCGAAATCGTTCAGCAAGAGTTCACTCGGCTGCGCGACAGGTACGCGCCACTGGTCGACGATGACCTGGCTCATGTGGAACGCGAGCTGGCGGCGCGCAGGCGGCGAGACTGACGTGCAACGCCAAGACACTGTGACCGGCGGCGATCGACCATGTGGCATGCGCCGGCGCGGCGCCGGCGGCGCGACACGGCTGCCTCACTCCAGCCCGAGCTGCTTGACGCCGAGGTTGCGGAACAAGGCCTTCAGCATGCCCTCGTCCTTGGAGTGGCTCGGCGTCTCGTTCTTGACGTAGTCGAACACCTTGCCGTCCTTGAGCCCGTATTGGGCCACGCGGTCGACCGAGCCCATCTGCCCGAAATAGACCGCGACCATGCGCCGGTCCTTCTCCTTGGCGACAGGAAAAGCGTCTGGCCCTGGGTGCTCGACCTGGGCCAGGCTTGCCGAGCCGCTCACCGACCGCGTTGAGTGGCCGTACGTGCTGATTGCCTGCTAATCCAATCTTCGCATTCACGCGCGCCTTGCTGGCAGCGGGCCGCCGCTGACGACGTACACGCCGATCGAGATCAGAGCGATGGCTATCCAGTCGATTGCGGAGGGCCATTCACCGAGGATCGGGATGGCCATGAGGGCGGTCATCGCCGGGGTCAACGCGACGAATGCCGCTCCACTCGTGGCGCCGAGAATGCTGACCATGCGCCCGTAAAGCAGCAGCGCGGCGATTGCTGTGAGGAGCCCCTGCACGACCGCTTGTAGTGCGATATCGGCCAATGGAGCCTCGAAGACGCCGGTTCCAGTGATCCACGCGTAGGCCGGCAGATAGAGCACCAGCGAGCCGACAGCCGCAATGGCGGCGGCATGGAGACCATCGAGCCGCGCGCGCCGCATGGCGACCGTGTAGCAGGCCCAGGCCAATCCAGCCGCGAGAAACAGGACGTGGCCTATATTCTGTACGGTGCCGATGGTGCCACCCGTGCCCCAGACGATGCCAACAGCGCCCATCACAATGAGGACGAGGCCAACCCTCTTCTGGGGTGTGAACGCCTCTCGCAATACGGCGGCAGCCAGGATCGCCACCATCAGCGGCATCACGCCGGGAAATAGGGCGCCCGCATGCGCTGCGGGCGCAAACAGCAAGCCGGCGTTCACCAGTAGGACCATCGGCGCACCGCAGCCAAGCACAATGGCCACCAACCCGACCCAGCCGAGGCGGTCGCGCGCAAGTCCCTTATGCATGACATACGGCAGCAGGATCGAACCTGCCACGGCGAACCGGATTGCCGCGATATCCCATGGCGTGAGGCTCGTGCGGACGCCGAGCCGGGACACGACGATGAAAGCGGCCCAGATGCTCGCGGCAGCAAGGCCGTAGAGTGCGCCGCGTGTGTACTCGGATGTGGTCGGGTGCTGCATGCCGCTCGAGGTCGACCCGGTGCCGGCAGTGCCGATCACGCGACGGCGCATTCAACTCTGGAAGATCAGGCACGTGGTCGTGCCATGAGCGAGCAGGCGCCCCTTGCCATCTGTGACCCGTCCTTCGGCGGTGCCGATACGGCGGCCGCAGTTCAGGACGACGCCTTCGGCCTTGATCAGGCCTGTTTCCGGCGTGATGGGCCGCACCAGCGATATCTTGAACTCGAGAGTCGTCTGGCCGACGCCCTTCTCCAGTGTCGACTGGATGGCCAGTCCCATGCAGCTGTCGAGCAGCGTGGCGGCGAGACCACCGTGAACGGTACCAGCTGGGTTGAGGTGGGCGCCGGTCGGTATTGCGGTGACGACGACGCGTCCGCTCTCGGCCTGTGCGACGTCGTAGCCCAAGGTCTGGGCTATCGTATTGAGGGGCAGTGTTCCGTCGGCGAGCCCTTGGACAAACTCCAGGCCGCTCATCTCCTTCTGCCTGTCGGCGCTGACGGTCCCATATGTCTTGTCGGCGATACGGCTTGGCATCGGCTTGCCCCGTGTTTCCTTATTGAACTACGAGCGTGTGGCATCACTTCGGGATCGTCGGCGACCCATTTCCTGCAATCTGATGAGGCAATGTTGCCGGGGGCAGCGCCTCTCGTCCGGCGGCTTGCGAACGCCCTTGGCTCGCTGCAGGCCCTCTCGAACCGCCTGTTGCTTTTCGCAATGCGTAGGGTGGGCGCCCATAGAGGTGATTGAATGCGGCGCTCATTCGCCGTGAGCTCGAAAACCCTGCACGCTCCGCGACCACGGAGACGGGAAGCTCCGTATCATCGAGGAGGAGTTTGGCGCGCTGTATGCGAAGCGACAGCGCCACTTGCAGCGGCGATGCATCAAGATGTTCGGCAAACAGGCGCGATAGGTGGCGCGGCCCAATTCCCAGTCTTTCGGCCAACGCATCGACGGTGTCCCTGTCCAGAGCGCCAGCCTGAACCAGGGCCAAGGCGCGCTCGACAGTTGTCTTGGTGCCCTTCCACGCCGGACAGAACGGAGCTGTCTCAGGGCGGCAACGAAGACAGGGGCGGTAGCCAGCACGCTCCGCTGCTGCTGCGCTTGGATAGAAGCGGATATTGCGCGCTAGCGGGGTGCGGACCCGACAAACGGGGCGGCAGTAGATCCCCGTCGTCTTGACAGCCACGAACACCACCCCATCCAGGGCGGGGTCGCGCCGTTGAAAGGCAGCATACTGCGCGGCGAAGTCGAGCATGGCGCAGCTATACAGGGCAGGCAGAAGCGATGCGAGTTGCACGCGAGGACGAGGTCCGGAAACGACCGCTTATGGCAGATCGCGACACCGACCGTTCGCAGGCTTCCGGAACATGGCGGCATCAGCCCGCATTGCAGGCGTCGACGCGACACGGCTGCCTCACTCCAGCCCGAGCTGCTTGACGCCGAGGTTGCGGAACAGCGCCTTCAGCATGCCCTCGTCCCTGGAGTGGCTCGGCGTCTCGTTCTTGATGTAGTCGAACACCTTGCCGTCCTTGAGCCCGTATTGGGCCACGCGGTCGACCGAGCCCATCTGCCCGAAATAGACCGCGACCACGCGGCGGTCCTTCTCCTTGGGCGACAGGAAAAGCGTCTGGCCCTGGGTGCTCGAGATGTAGTAGTAGGCGCTACCCGAGCCGACCGCCGCGGTGGTGGTCGGCGAGCCGAGCGCGGTCTTGACCTGCTCCTGGCTCATGCCCGGCGAAATCTGAGTGAGATCGCCTTCGTGGAACTGATGGCCATGCTTGGTGATGGTCTCGACGCAGGCCGTGAGCGACACCGCGATCAGCGCGGCAAGGCCGAGGCGGCGCAATCTGGCCGGACCCCGACTGGAGGTCGGGCGACGTCTCCTCTCGCCCCCCTCAACCGCGCTGCGTGGGCGCTCCATGTTCAAGTCGTCCCCCGAGAATCGGTCGCGTGCCGACAGCCTCTATCCGCTATCGCACCGACCGTGAGTTTGCAACTTGGCGAACCCCGCCCTCCCCAAGGCGGACTCCCGGCCCACCGATGTCCGCGCAGCCACGTAGCCTGACATGCTGGATTGGCTGAAGACTCGAAGCGACCGCCGGCAAATTGCACGATCTATTTATGGCTCGATTGTGACCCGGGCGCGCGAGCCCGTGTTCTACGCGCGGTGGGGCGTGCCCGATTCGATCCAGGGGCGGTTCGAGATGGTCGCGCTGCACCTCGTGCTGGCTCTGCGCCGGATCGCCGCGGAAGGGCCCGATGCCGAGCCTCTCGGGCGGGCGCTGACCGAGGCCTTCGTGGTCGATCTCGACGACGTGATGCGCGAGATGACGTTCGGCGACCTCGCCGTTCCCCGCGAGGTCAAGCGCGCGACGGCGGCCCTGTTCGACCGGCACAGTGCCTATTCCAAGGCGCTCGAGGCACCCGGGGGCTCGGTGCTGGCCGACGCGCTCCGCGCGCAGCTTGCCTACCTCTATGCCGACCAGGCCCCCGCCAAGGGCGCGGGCACCCCCGCCGTCCCGGGTCTTGATGCGCAGGGTCTCTCCGACTATGTGCGCAGCGTGGCAAGCGCACTTGACGCACAACCGGCCTCGCCCATCCTGGCAGGGCGACTCGAATGGCCGCAGCCCCCGCGCTGAACGTGCTTGCCTGGAGCCTCGCCATGAACCGCAAGACCGACACCCCCACCCAGCTGGCTTGGGAGTATGCGATCCAGAGCATCCCCGAGCGCGGCCTAACGGACGAGCGTAAGGCCTCCCCCGAGGAGCTCGCCGAGATTGCCCGTGCCCTCGATCTCCTGGCCTGCAAGAGCCTCTCCGCCGCCTTCACGATCATGCCGACGGTCGGTGGCCGCTATCATCTCACCGGCACGCTCCGCGCCGACGTCATCCAGGCCTGCGTCGTTACGCTCGATCCCGTCGACAGCGCGATCGAGGAGGCTTTCGACGCCACGTTCTGGCCCGAGCGGGACATGCCGGCGCCGTCCGGCGGCGCCCTCGACATCGACGAGGAGCCCGACCCCGAGCCGATCGCTGCCGGGCAGATCGCAGTCGGCCGCGTCGTCTTCGAGCACCTGGCTGCTGCGATCGATCCCTTCCCCAGAATGCCCGACGCCGCCCTCGAGCGGGACACGGCGACTGGAGCCGCGGGCACCCCGGGCACGACCGACAGCCCGTTCGCCGTCCTGGCCAACATCAAGCCAAGAACTTGAGACTGCAGCTGAATCTCACCATTGGTGGGCCCGTGCACGGTGCGCTCCGACAGCCGCTGGCGCATCGAAAATCTGGTTGTTTCGCGCCTGCAAAGGGCTATGGTCGCTCGTTTTCGGGGGCGCTGCGGTCTAGGTTTGTCCATCCCGCTCGGCGGGCCTGGCAAGCCCTACACCGGTGAGCATGGGGGGTCATGGCAGCACCGCGAACCATATCGCTCGACGCCATGGGCGGGGACGAGGGCCCTGCCGTTGTGGTGCCGGGGGCCGCCATCGCCCTCGACCGCCATCCCGACGTGAGCTTCCTGCTGTTCGGCGATCAGGCGCGCATTGCTCCCCATCTCGAGCAGCATCCGCAATTGGCCGAGCACGCGCGCGTCGTCCACACCGACGCCGTGGTGGAGATGCAGGACAAGCCGAGCCAGGCGGTGCGCCGCGGCCGCTCGTCGAGCATGTGGCTCGCGCTCGATGCCGTACAGAAGCAGGAAGCCGACTTCATGGTCTCGGCCGGCAACACCGGCGCCTTGATGGCCATGGCCAAGCTCATCCTCAAGACCATGCCGGGCATCGAGCGTCCCGCCATCGCCGCGCTGTGGCCCACCCTGTCGAGTGCCTGCATCGTCCTCGACCTCGGCGCCAATGTCGGCGCCACGGCGCGCCAGCTGGTCGATTTCGCGCTGATGGGCGCGGCGATGGCGCACGCCGTGCTGGACATCGAGCGGCCCAGGGTCGGGCTCCTCAACATCGGGGTCGAGGAGATCAAGGGCGTCGAGGAGGTGCGACAGGCGCATGCCTGGCTCAAGGAGACCGGCCTCCCGATCGACTACCGCGGCTTCATCGAGGGCGACCAGATAGGCCAGGGCATCGTCGACGTGGTGGTGGTCGAGGGATTTGCCGGCAATATCGCGCTGAAGACCGCCGAGGGGACGGCCAAGCAGATGGCGGTGTGGATGCGCGAGGCGTTAACCAGCTCGCTGTTCGCCAAGATCGGGGCATTGCTCGCCATGCGGGGCCTGCAGGGCCTCAAGGAGAGGATGGACCCGCGCCGGCTCAACGGCGGGCCGTTTCTCGGCCTCAACGGCATTGCCATCAAGAGCCACGGCGGCACCGATGCGTTCGGGTTCGCCAGCGCTATCGAAGTGGGCTACGACATGGCCGAGAGCGGCGTGCTGGAACGGCTGGCCGCAGACCTGAAGGCCCTGCACGGCAAGCTTGGACGGGCCGAGGCCGCGCGTGGGACATCCTGACGATGCCCGCGCGAGCGATGAGGCGAGGTGAGACGTGGCATTGATTCGATCCGTGATCCGCGGGGTCGGCGCTCATCTGCCCAAGCGCATCATGACGAACGCCGACATGGCGCGCCTCGTCGACACCACCGACGAGTGGATCCGCGAGCGCACCGGCATCGAGCAGCGCCACATCGCCGAGGATGGCGAGCTCACCTCCGACCTCGGCATCGCCGCCTCGCGCCAGGCGCTGGTGCGGGCCGGCATCGACCCAATCGACATCGATCTCATCGTCTGCGCCACCTCCACGCCGGACCGCACCTTCCCCGCTACCGCCGTGCGCATCCAGGCCGGCCTCGGCGTCACCAAAGGCGCCGCCTTCGACGTGCAGGCGGTGTGCTCGGGCTTCGTATACGCCCTGTCGGTGGCCGACAATTTCCTCAAGACCGGCCAATTCAAGCGCGCCATCGTGGTCGGCGCCGAGACCTTCTCGCGCATCCTCGATTGGCAGGACAGGGGCACCTGCGTGCTGTTCGGCGACGGCGGCGGCGCCCTGGTGCTGGAGGCGCAGACGCAGGTCGGCAGCCGCGACGACCGCGGCATCCTGGCGACCCGCATCCGCTCGGACGGCCGCTTCGAGGACCTGCTCTACGTCGACGGCGGCCCCGGCTCCACCAAGACCACCGGGCATCTGCGCATGAACGGGCGGGAGGTGTTCCGCCACGCCGTGCAGAAGATCTCCGGCGTCATCGAGGAGACCCTGGTGGCGACCGGCTATGCCGCCAACGAGATCGACCTGTACGTGCCCCACCAGGCCAACAAGCGCATCCTCGACGGCATCGCCAAGCGGCTCGACATCGACCCCAAGCGCATCGTCGTCACCCTCGCCAAGCACGGCAACACCTCGGCCGCCTCGATCCCGCTCGCGCTCAATCAGGCGTTCGAGGACCATCGCCTGACCGAGCGGCGCCTCGTGCTGATGGAGGCGATGGGGGGCGGCTTCACCTGGGGGGCGGCGCTGGCGCGTTGGTAATGCCACACCCCATTGGATTTATGTGTGCAATTTCAGCTGGTTGTTGTTGACCCCGAAAAATGGCCCCGTTAGCATTGGCGCTGGGTAGCGTGCTGGGGAGGGGCTGAATAACCATGGGTGGCAAGACACTCACGCGTGCGGATCTTGCGGAAGCGGTTGTGCAGAAGGTCGGACTGCCCCGCAATGAATCCCAGGATCTCGTCGAGCTCATACTGCAGGAGATCTCCACCAGCCTCGCTGCCGGCGAGTCCGTGAAGCTCTCCTCCTTCGGCTCCTTCGGCATCCGCCAGAAGGGACAGCGGGTGGGACGAAACCCAAAGACCGGCGAGGAAGTGCCGATCACGCCGCGCCGCGTGCTGGTGTTCCGCCCCAGCAACATCATGAAGCAGCGTATCAACGCCGGTCTGATCCGGCGCAATGCCGCCGAATAGCCTGCTCGCGCTCGCTCTACAACGGGGTCTGGCCTTGGCAAAGGCGCTGGAGGCATTTCGCAACATCGGCGAGGTGTCGGTCGAGCTCGGCATCAAGAAGCACGTGCTGCGCTTCTGGGAGCTGAAGTTCCCGCAGCTCAAGCCCATGAAGCGCGGCGGCGGGCGCCGCCTCTACCGGCCGACCGACGTGGAGCTTCTGCGCGGCATCCGCGATCTCCTGCAGGACGCCGGCTACACCATCAAGGGCGTGCAGCGGCTGCTGCGCGAGCACGGCGTCGAGCACATCAAGTCGGCCAGGGCCGCCGAGGCGAGCGTTCGCGAGGCGAGCGGCCAAGGCCGCGACCGGCCTCCGCAGCGGCCCGTGTCTCCGCCGGCGGCCGCCAGGGCCAAGCCGGTGCTGTTCAGCGCCCAGGAGGTGGCCGCACTCCGCACCGTCATGGCCGAGCTCGAGGCCTGCCGCAGCCTGCTCGCCGTCAGCCGTGTAGACAGGGGCGCCCCGCGCCGCGAGCGCTCGGTGGACTAGCTTCAGCACTTCAGCGCACGGCCGCCGCAGCCGCCCGCCCCGCGGTGCGCCCGGAGAAGATGCAGCCTCCCAGGAAGGTGCCCTCCAGCGCGCGGTAGCCGTGCATGCCGCCGCCGCCGAAGCCCGCGACCTCGCCCGCAGCGAACACGTTGCCGAGCGCCGAGTCGTCGGCCTTCAGCACGCGCGCAGAAAGGTCCGTGTGCAGGCCGCCCAGCGTCTTGCGCGTCAGGATCCAGAGTCGCACCGCGATCAGCGGGCCGTTTGCCGGATCGAGCAGCCGGTGCGGCTTGGCCACCCGGATCAGCTTGTCGCCCAGGTAGTTGCGGGCGCCGCGGATGGCCGTCACCTGCGCGTCCTTGGTGAAGGCGTTGTCGATCTCGCGGTCGCGCGCCGTGATCTGGCGCTCCAGCGCGCTCGTGTCGATCAGGTTGTCGCCGGTCAGCTTGTTCATGCGGGCGACGAGATCGCCGAGGTTGCGCTCGACGATGAAGTCGGCGCCCTTCTCCATGAACGCGCGCACCGGAGGTGGCGCGCCGCCCGCGCGCCGGCTCCTGATCACCTTGAGCCAGCTGCCGCTCGTGAGGTCGGGGTTCTGCTCGGAGCCCGACAGCGCGAACTCGCGCTCGATGATCTTCTGGCTGAGCACGAACCACGAGTAGTCGTGGCCCGTCTGCATGATGTGGGCGAGCGTGCCCAGCGTATCGAAGCCCGGGAACAGCGGCACCGGCAGCCGCCGCCCGCGCGCATCGAACCACATGGAGGAGGGACCGGGCAGGATGCGGATGCCGTGCCTGGTCCAGATCGGGCTCCAGTTCTCGATGCCCTCGGTGTAGTGCCACATGCGGTCGCGGTTGATGATGGCGCCGCCGGCGGCCTCGGTGATGGCGAGCATGCGCCCGTCGACGTGGTCGGGCACGCCGCAGATCATGCGCGCGGGCGGGGTGCCGAGCCGCTTCGGCCAGCTCTGGCGCACGAGGTCGAGGTCGCCGCCGATGCCGCCCGACGTGACGATGATCGCCTGCGCCTCGAGAGCGAACTCGCCGACTTTCGTGCGCGAGCTCGCTCGTCCGCGCTCGACGCTCGTCGGCTCCAGGATGTCGCCGGCAACGCCATCCACGACCCCGCCCGTGCTGGTGAACGCATTGACGTGATGGCGAAAGCGCAGCGACACGAGGCCCCGCTTGGCGCCCTCGCGCACGCGCGCAACGAACGGCGCGATGATGCCCGGCCCCGTGCCCCAGGTGACGTGGAAGCGCGGCACCGAGTTGCCGTGCTCGGTGGCGGTGTAGCCGCCGCGCTCGGCCCAGCCCACGATCGGAAACCAGCGCACGCCGCGGGCATGGAGCCAGCTGCGCTTCTCGCCCGCCGCGAAATCGACGTAGGCCTCCGCCCACTTGCGGGGATGGAGATCTTCGGGCCGGTCGAAGCCCGCCGAGCCCATCCAGTCCTGCAGCGCCAGCTCGCGCGAGTCGCGGATGCGCATGCGCCGCTGCTCGGGCGAATCGACGAAGAACAGGCCGCCGAACGACCAGAACGCCTGCCCGCCCAGCGACTGCTCGCCTTCCTGGTCGAGCAGGATCACCTTGCGTCCGGCCTCGATCAGCTCGCATGTCGCAACCAGCCCCGCGAGCCCGCCGCCGACGACGATGGCGTCTGCGTCCATCTCCCTCCTCCCCAGCTTCCGTGGTCTCTACACGCTCGCCACCTGCTCGGGACGCAGCTTCGGCGAGCCCGCCCCCGCGCTCTCCGCACTCTTGATGAGGCGAAGCACGCGCTCGGAGATCGGCGCCGCCACGCCCGACTTTTCGGCCAGCGCCAGTATCGCCCCCTGCATATAGTCGATCTCGGTCGGCCGGCGCAGCGCCAGATCCTCCCACATGGAGGAGCGGGCGGCGGGATCGATCGCCAGCATGCGGCGCGCCACCCGCCGGAACAGCCAGTCGGGCAGCCGCAGGATGAAGGGGATCGCCCGCGGCGGCACGCCTTCGACGCCGGTCGGCGCGATGCCTGTCGCCTTCAGCACGGCGAGCGCCTCCTCGATCTGCGCGGCGAGCAGGCGTCGCCAGCGCGCGTCGGCCAGCTCCTGCGCCAGCGGCAGGTCGCAAAGCGCGTTGAGCGCATTGTTGAGGTTGAGCACCAGCTTGCCCCACAGCACGGCGTCCATGTCGGAGCGCTCGGCCACGGCCATGCCCGGCACGTCGAGCAGCTCGCGCAGGCCAGGCTCGCCCGCGCCAATCAGCAGCGTGCCGCTGGTCGCGCGATGGAAGCGAGGCGCCGTTGCATCGGAGCGCGTCTGCACGACGTTGAAGGGCACCATGCCGGCGACGAGGCGGAGAGGGCCAGGGTCAGGGGCGGAAGCTTGCGCCGGCTCCTGTGGCTGCCCCTCACCCCGACCCACGCCAAGATGCGCGCGCAGCACGGCGAGGTTGCCGACGCCATTCTGCAGGCTGACGACGACGGCGTCGGACGGCGCGTGACGGGCAATCAGCCCCGCCATCGTCCCCGTGGCGCCGCACTTGACGGTGACGAGCACGATCCGGGCCTCCGCGAGCGCGGCGGCCGGATCGGTGGCCACCGTCAGCGCCGAGGCCGGCAGGGAGCGATCGGCGCCCTCGAGGTCGGTGATGCGCAGGCCGTGCCGGCCGATGCTGTCCGCCAGGGTCGGGCGCAGCAGCAACCCAACTCGGCGGCCGGCCGCCGCCAGACAGCCGCCCACGTAGCAGCCGATGCTGCCGGCGCCCGCGACGACGATCCGTGAGGTCAGATCAATGGCCATGGGTCGAGACATTGCCACAGAGCGCCCTCCCCGAAGAGCCGGAGGAGCTGGCGGGGCCCCTGAGCCGACCCTGAGCCATGCGAAATGTCCACCTTGCACTATTATGCATTGGCAGCTAAGAATAGGAATAATAATGCATGTCAGTTGCAACGGCTGGCGCGCGCTGAACCACATCAATACCTTCGGTTGCCATAGGGAGGTGCCGAGGAATGGCCGCACGCATCGACTTCCAGACCGAGCCGGGGCGCTACCGCCACTGGAAGCTCGCGTTCGATGGCGAGGTGGCCGAGCTGATCATGGACGTCGACGAGAACGCCGGCTTGTTTGAGGGCTATCAGCTCAAGCTCAACTCCTACGACCTCGGCGTCGACATCGAGCTCAACGATGCCATCCAGCGCCTGCGGTTCGAGCATCCCGAGGTCAAGGTGGTGGTGCTCAGGTCAGGCAAGGACCGCGTGTTCTGCGCCGGCGCCAACATCCGCATGCTCGCGGGCTCCTCCCACGCCCACAAGGTCAACTTCTGCAAGTTCACCAACGAGACGCGCAACTCCATGGAGGATGCGAGCGACGCCTCGGGGCAGAAGTACATCTGCGCCGTGCGCGGCACGGCGGCGGGCGGCGGCTACGAGCTGGCGCTGGCCACCGACTACATCCTGCTCGCCGATGACGGCAGCTCGACGGTAGCGCTGCCCGAGCTGCCGCTGCTGGCGGTGCTGCCGGGCACCGGCGGTCTCACCCGCGTCACCGACAAGCGCAAGGTGCGCCGCGATCTCGCCGATGCCTTCTGCACCGTCGAGGAGGGCGTGAAGGGCGCGCGTGCCGTCAAGTGGCGGCTCGTCGATCAGGCCGTGCCCAACTCCAAGTTCGACCAGGCGCTGAAGGATGCAGCCGGCAAGCTCGCCGCCAAGTCCGACCGGCCGACCGGCGCCAAGGGCATTGCGCTCGCTCCCATCGCCCGCACCTTCGCCGATGGTGGCGTCGCCTATTCGAGCCTCAAGGTCGAGATCGACCGCGATACGCGCCGTGCCACGCTGACCCTCGCGGGGCCAGCGGGCGCGCCGCCCGCGTCCGCCGAGGCGATGGTCGCGGAGGGTGCTGCCTTCTGGCCGCTGCGCCTCGTCCGCGAGCTGGACGATGCCATCCTGCATCTGCGCCTCAACGAGCCCGAGATCGGCGTCTTGATCTTCAAGACCCAGGGCGAGCCCGCCCAGGTGCTCGCCTTCGACCAGTTCCTCGAGGCCAACAAGGGCCATTGGCTCGCGCGCGAGATCCTCGGCTACTGGAAGCGCACGCTGAAGCGAGTCGACCTCACCTCCCGCTCGCTGGTGGCGCTGATCGAGCCGGGCAGCTGCTTCGTGGGCACGCTTGCCGAGCTCGCCTTCGCCTGCGACCGCTCCTTCATGCTGTCGGGCGGCCTGCCCGGCGACAACCGCCCGCCGGCGACGGTAGCGCTCACGCCGCTCAACTTCGGCGCTTACCCAATGAGCAACGGCCTGTCGCGGCTCGCCACCCGCTTCCTGGGCGAGCCCGAGAGCGTGGACAAGGCCAAGGCCCGGTCCGGCGAGCCGCTGCAAGCGGAGGACTGCGAGAGCCTCGGCCTCGTCACCTCGGCGCCCGATCACATCGACTGGGAGGACGAGGTCCGCATCTTCCTGGAGGAGCGCTCCTCCTTCTCCGCCGACGGCCTCACCGGCATGGAGGCCAACCTGCGCTTTGCCGGCCCCGAGACCATGGAGACCAAGATCTTCGGCCGCCTCACGGCCTGGCAGAACTGGATCTTCCAGCGGCCCAATGCGGCCGGCGCCGAGGGTGCCCTCAAGCGCTACGGCACCGGCGTGAAGGCCAATTTCAACCCGGAAAGAGTGTGAAGGCGTGAGTGGTCAGATGGTCAGTCGTGAGTGGTGTGATGGAGGCCGACGCACCGACGCCCCACATCCACCACTGACCACACACCACTGACGACTGACCAAATCCCAAGGACGCAAACCGATGCCCGAGACCACCCAAGTCGACTACTCGACCAAGATCCCCAACAACGTCGGGCTGATGGACGATCAGCGCGTGCTCAAGGCGCTGGAGCAATGGCATCCGGGCTACATCGACTGGTGGATGACGATGGGGCCGGAGGGCTTCCAGACCTCCGACGTCTACCTGCGCACCGCCGTCTCGATCGATCCCAAGGGCTGGGCCAAGTTCGACTACGTGAAGATGCCGGAGTACCGCTGGGGCATCCTGCTCGCGCCGCGCCAGGAGGACCGCCAGGTCAATTTCGGCACCCACAAGGGCGAGAAGGCCTGGCAGGAGGTGCCCGGCGAGTACCGCGCCATGCTGCGCCGGCTGGTCGTCATCCAGGGCGACACGGAGCCCGCCAGCGTCGAGCAGCAGCGCCACCTCGGCAAGACCGCGCCCTCGCTCTACGACATGCGCAACCTGTTCCAGGTCAACGTCGAGGAAGGCCGCCACCTCTGGGCGATGGTCTACCTGCTGCAGAAATATTTCGGCAAGGACGGCCGCGAGGAGGCAGAAGGGTTGCTGCAGCGCCGCTCGGGCGATGCCGACAAGCCGCGCATGCTCGGCGCCTTCAACGAGCAGACGCCCGACTGGCTCTCCTTCTTCATGTTCACCTACTTCACGGACCGCGACGGCAAGATGCAGCTGGAAAGCCTGGCTCAGTCGGGCTTCGACCCGCTCTCGCGCACCTGCCGCTTCATGCTGACCGAGGAGGCGCACCACATGTTCGTCGGCGAGACGGGTGTCGGGCGCATCATCGAGCGCACCTGCCAGGCCATGAAGCAGGCCGGCATCGAGGACCCCAACGACATCGCCGCCGTGCGCAAGCTCGGCGTCATCGATCTGCCGACCATCCAGAAGAAGGCCAACCTGCACTTCACTCTTTCGCTCGACCTGTTCGGCTCCGAGGTGTCGACCAACGCCGCCAACTACTACAACTCCGGCGTCAAGGGCCGCTTCCAGGAGACCCGCATCGACGACGACCACCAGCTCACCAACGCCACCTACCCGGTGAGCAAGCTGGTCGATGGCAGGATCAAGATGGTCGACGAGCCGGCGCTGACGGCCATCAACATGCGCCTGCGCGACGACTACGTGACCGACTGCGCCAAGGGCGTGGAGCGCTGGAACAAGGTGATCGAGAAGGCCGGCGTCCCCTTCCGGCTCGAGCTGCCGCACGTCGGCTTCCACCGCCAGATCGGCGAGTTCCAGAAGGTGCACGCGTCGCCGGCGGGAGAGGTCCTAAGCGACGCGGAGTGGGCCAAGAAGAAGGACCAGTGGCTGCCCTCCAAGGCCGACGGCGACTTCATCGAGAGCCTGATGGCGCCCTGCTGGGAGCGCGGCAAATTCGCATCGTGGATCTCCTCGCCCAAGGTGGGCATCGACAACAAGCCGGGCGACTTCGAGTACGTGAAGGTGCACCAGGCGTAATCCGTCCGACCACTGGCGGGGAGAGGCCGCGGACGCTAAGTTCGCGGCCGGGGAAGTGGATTTGTGTAGGGAGGAAGACAATCATGAAACGTACACTCATTGCGGCCGGCGCGCTCACGGCGCTGGCCATCGGCCCAGTCATGGCGCAGGGCAAGTCGGTCAAGATCGGCTTCGTCAGCACGTTCAGCGGCCCCACCGCAGTGATCGGCAACGACATGCGCAACTCGTTCGAGCTCGGCCTCGACCACATCGGCCGCAAGATGGGCGGGCTCCCCGTCGAGGTGATCTACGAGGACGACCAGCAGAAGCCCGAGGTCGGCAAGCAGAAGACCGAGAAGCTGATCCAGTCGGACAAGGTCGACTTCGTCATCGGCTACATCTGGTCGAACGTGCTGCTGGCCTCGCTCAAGCCCGTCATCGATGCGCAGACCTTCCTGATCAGCACCAACGCCGGCCCCTCGCAGATCGCCGGCGAGCTGTGCTCGCCGTTCTTCTTCTCGACCTCGTGGCAGAACGACCAGACGCCGCAGGCGATCGGCGAGTACATGAACCAGAAGGGCGTGAAGACTGCCTACCTGCTCGGCCCCAACTATGCCGCCGGAAAGGACATGCTGGCCGGCGTCGCTTCCACCTACAAGGGCAAGGTGATCGGCGAGGACCTCACCAAGTGGCCCGACCAGCTCGACTTCTCGGCCGAGCTGTCGAAGGTCAAGGCCGCCAAGCCCGACGCGCTCTTCGTGTTCTATCCGGGCGCCGCCGGCGTGCAGTTCCTCAACCAGTACGTCCAGTCGGGCCTCAAGGGCCAGGTGCCGCTCTACACCGCCTTCACGATCGACTCGCTGTCGCTGCCGCGCCAGGGCGACCTCGCGCTCGGCATCCCCGGCGCGCAATATTGGGTCAACGACCTGCCGAATGACGCCAACAAGAAGTTCGTCGCCGACTTCAAGGCCAAGCACAAGGCCTACCCCTCCTTCTACGGGGCACAGACCTACGATGCGGCGGCCTTCATCGACAGCGCCGTGACCGCCGTCAAAGGCGACCTCACCAAGAAGGACGCCATTCGCGACGAGCTGCGCAAGGCCAACTACAAGTCGGTGCGCGGACCCTACAAGTACGGCAACAACCACTTCCCCATCCAGAATTTCTACTTGCAGGATGTGGTGAAGGATGCCGACGGCATGCTGACGCTGAAGACGGTCGCCACCATCGTCAAGGACAGCCAGGACAAGCACCATCAGAAATGCCCGATGAAGTAGTGAGGTAGCGCAGTGCATGTGCCGGACACCGGCACATGCACGCCCATCTCGACGGGGCGACGACGTGGCGGGCTCTGCTTACGAGATCGGCCTCGCCACCCGCGCGGACATCGTGGGCATCCTGGAGCTGCAGGAGCCGAACCTGCGCGAGAACGGCGGGGCGCTTTCCGTGCGCTTCACTGCCGAGGACCTCGAGGCGTCGCTGCGCGACACGCCGATCCTGGTCGCCCGCAGGTCTGGACGGATCGTCGGCTACCTGCTGTCATCGTCGAAGGCGGCCCAGGCGCATGTGCCCATCGTGCAGGCGATGCTGAGCGCCTATCCGGGAGAGCGCGATGCCTACGTCTACGGCCCCATCTGCGTGGCCGAGAGCGAGCGCGGGCAGGACCTGCCGGCCGAACTCATCCTGGCATTGCGCGAGCGCCTGCCGCGCCGCGAGGGCCTCACCTTCATCCGCAAGGACAACGTGCGGTCATTGCGCGCGCATGCCAAGATCGGCGGGCGCGAGGTGGCCGAGTTCATGCATGCCGGCGCCGCGATCGCCGTGATCTCCTTCGCCGGATAAGAAGATGATTGCGCCATGCTGCTGTTGATCGAGCAGTTCCTCAACGGATTGCAGTTCGGCCTGCTGCTGTTCCTGCTCGCAGCCGGCCTGACGCTGGTCTTCGGCATCATGGACCTCGTCAACCTGGCGCACGGCTCGCTCTACATGCTGGGCGCCTACTTCGCCGCCACCTTCACGGCATTGACCGGCTCGTTCCTCCTCGGCGTCGTGCTGGCCCTGGCGGCCACGCTGGTCACGGGCATGGCCGTCGAGGTGATAGCCATGCGGCGGCTCTACGGCCGCGATCACCTCGACCACGTGCTCGGCACCTTCGGGCTCATTCTGTTCTTCAACGAGCTCGTGCGCCTCATCTGGGGGCCGGCGGGCATGAACGTGACGCTGCCGCCGTGGCTCAACAGGTCGGTCGAGATCCTGCCCGGCGTGCACTACTCGATGTACCGCCTCTCCATCATCATCGTGGCGCTGCTGGTCGCCCTCTTTCTCTACCTCGTCATCATGCGCACGCGCATCGGCATGCTGGTGCGGGCGGGCGCCTCCAACCGCGAGATGACAGGCGCGCTCGGCATCAACATCAACCTGCTCTACACCTTCGTGTTCGGCATCGGCGCGGCGCTCGCCGGCCTCGCCGGGCTGATGCAGGCCGCCATCCTCACCGCCCAGATCGGCATGGGCGAGAACATCCTGATCCTCGCCTTCGTCGTCATCATCATCGGCGGCATCGGCTCGATCCGCGGTTCGTTCGTGGCCTCGATCTTCGTCGGGCTGGTCGACACCATGGGCCGCGCCTTCCTGCCCCAGATCCTGAAGGCGGTGCTGAGCCCGGCCGCGGCCTCCACGATGGCGCCGGCCCTGTCGTCGATGCTGATCTACCTGCTGATGGCCGTCGTGCTGATCGTGCGCCCGGCCGGCCTGTTCCCGGCGGCCGGCCGATGATCGCCGCGCTGACACCGCGCACGATCGCCGTCGCCGTGGTGATCGCGATGCTGGCGCTGGTGCCGGTCTACGCCCACCTGGTCGGCAACCTGTTCGTGCTGTCGCTCTTCACCCGCATCGTCATCCTGGCGATTGCCGCGGTGAGCCTCAACCTGATCATGGGTTTCGGCGGCATGGTGAGCTTCGGCCACGCCGCCTACATCGGCATCGGCGGCTACGTGGTCGGCATCCTCGCCCACGAGGGCGTGCGGTCGGGCTTCGTGCAGTGGCCGCTGGCGATCCTGCTCTCGGCCATCTTCGCGCTCGGCATCGGCGCGCTCAGCCTGCGCACCCGCGGCGTCTACTTCATCATGATCACGCTCGCGTTCGCGCAGATGATCTACTACGTGGCGGTCGCCCTCGACCGCTACGGCGGCGACGACGGCCTCACCATCTACCGCCGAAGCCAGTTCGCCGGTCTCGTCGATCTCGCGAACAAGACCGTGTTCTACTACGTGTGCCTGGCGCTGCTGCTCGGCTGCGTCTACCTGGTGTGGCGGCTCGTCAACTCGCGCTTCGGTCTCGTCATCCAGGGCTCGCGCTCCAACGACCGGCGCATGAACGCCATCGGCTTCCCGACGTTCCGCTACCGGCTGACCGCCTTCGTCATCGCCGGCGCCATCTGCGGCCTGTCCGGCGCACTCCTCGCCAACCACACCGACTTCATCAGCCCGGCCATGATGCACTGGACGCGCTCCGGCGACCTGATCGTCATGGCGGTGCTGGGCGGCATGGGCAGCGTGTTCGGGCCCGTGCTCGGCGCGCTCGCGCTGCTGCTGCTCGAGGAGGCGCTGCCCAGCGTCATCGGCCTGTTCGCGGTCCTCTTCACGGGCAAGGACATGGCGACGGCGCGCGAGTACTGGCAGCTGATCCTGGGCCCCATGCTGCTGCTGATCGTGCTGTTCGCACGCGGCGGCATCGACGGCATCCTGGCGGGGCTGCGCCGTGGCTGACGCCGAAGCCGAGCCGCTGCTGCAGATCGACCGCCTGAGCAAGCGTTTCGGCGGCGTCATCGCCTCCGACGACGTTGTCCTCGACGTGGCCGCCGGCGAGCTGCACGCCATCATCGGCCCGAACGGCGCCGGCAAGACCACCCTGATCGGCCAGCTCACCGGCGAGATCGCCCCGAACGCCGGCCGCATCGTCCTTGCCGGCCAGGACATCACCGCCCTGCCGGCCTGGCGGCGCAGCGCCATGGGGCTCGCCCGCTCGTTCCAGATCACGTCGCTGTTCCTCGACTTCACGGCGCAGGACAACGTCGCTCTCGCCGTCCAGGCCCACGCCGGCCACTCCTTCCGCTTCTGGCGCAACGCGCGCACCGAAAACGAGCTGCGCGCACCCGCCCACGCCGCGCTCGCCCGCGTCGGCCTCGCCGCCCGTGCCGCTCAGGTCGTCGCCAACCTGAGCCACGGCGAGCACCGCCAGCTCGAGATCGCCATGGCACTCGCAACGCGACCGCGCATGCTGCTGCTCGACGAGCCGATGGCGGGCATGGGCCCCGAGGAATCGGCACGCATGGTGGCGCTGCTCCGCGAGCTCAAGCAGGACCTGACCATCCTGCTGGTCGAGCACGACATGGAGGCCGTGTTCGCCCTTGCCGACCGCATCAGCGTGCTGGTCTACGGCCGGGTGATCGCGACGGGCACGCCCGAGGCCATCCGCGCCAACGAGGAGGTGCGCCAGGCCTATCTCGGCGACGACGACGGGGGCGGCGATGCCTGACGCCCCCCTGCTCGAGGTCGAGGCCATCGAGGCCGGCTACGGCCGCAGCCAGGTGCTGTTCGGCCTCTCGCTCGGCATCGCGCCGGGCGAGATGGTGACGCTGATGGGCCGCAACGGCATGGGCAAGACCACCACCGTGCGCGCCATCATGGGGTTGACGCCGGCCTCTGCAGGATCGATCCGGTTCGCAGGGGAGCAGATCCGCGCCAGCCCCTCCTACCGCATCTGCCAACTAGGCGTCGGCCTGGTGCCGGAGGGGCGGCAGGTGTTCCCCAACCTGACCGCGCGCGAGAACCTGATCGCCACCGCCGCCAACCGGCGCGAGATCGCCGATCCCTGGACGCTCGACAAGGTTTGCGCGCTGTTCCCGCGGCTGGCGGAGAGGATCGACAGCATGGGCAGCCTGCTCTCCGGCGGCGAGCAGCAGATGCTGGCGGTCGGCCGCGCGCTCATGACCAATCCCCGCCTGCTCATCCTCGACGAGGCGACCGAAGGTCTCGCGCCCCTCATCCGCACCGAGATCTGGCGCTGCCTCGGCCGCCTCAAGGCCGAGGGCCTCGCCCTCCTCGTCATCGACAAGAACGTCGCGGCGCTCACCCGCCTCGCCGACCGCCACTACCTGATCGAGCGCGGCCGGGTAGTGTGGACCGGCACCTCGGCCGCACTTGCCGCGGCGCCGGACATCCAGCACCGCTACCTGGGCGTGTGAGTCCTCACCACCAGCCGAGCACGTGCCAGCCGAGCGCGATGGCGCTGCAGATCCCGAGCGTCGTCACCACGCCCCGGTGCAGCGCGAACAGCAGCACGGCCGCCAGCGCCGACAGTAGCAGCGCCTTGGCGTTCAGGCTGGCCGGATCGGGCGCCATGACGTGCACGGGACCGAAGCGCCACTCGCCGACCCGGGCGAACAGCACCTGCAGGGCGAACCACACCGTGAGGTTCAGGATCACGCCCACGACAGCCGCCGTCACCGCTGCCAGCGCGGACCGCAATCTGGGCTCGGCGTTCAGCCGCTCGATGTAGGGCGCGCCGGCGAAGATCCACAGGAAGCAGGGCGCAAACGTCGCCCACAGCGTCACCACGGCCCCCAGCACGCCCATCGCCCAGGGGTTGCCGCCGCCCTCGCGGAAGGCCGCCAGGAAGCCCACGAACTCCGTCACCAGGATCAGCGGCCCCGGCGTCGTCTCCGCGAGACCCAGACCATCGAGCATCTCGCCGGGCGTGAGCCAGCGGTAGTGCTCGACCACGTCCTGCGCCATGTAGGCCAGAACGGCATAGGCGCCGCCGAACGTCACCACCGCGAGCTTGGAGAAGAACCAGCCGATCTCGGTGAGCACGTGGCCTCTGCCAAACGTCGCGGCGACGAGGAGCAGCGGCACCACCCAGATGACGAGCCAGATCGCCACCGTGCGCAGCGTGGCAATCGGCGACACGGCGACCGGAGCGGCGGCCGCAGGCGTGGACATCGCCTGGGAGCCGCCGCGCCAGAATCCCACCAGCGCCGCGGCTGCAACGATCAGCGGGAAGGGCACCTTCAGGGAGAAGATGGCGATGAACGCTGCCGCGGCGATCGCCCACTCGATGCTGCCCTTGAGCGAACGCCTCGCCACCCGCAGCAGTGCCTCCACGACGATGGCGAGCACCGCCGCCTTGACGCCGAGGAACAGCGCTTCCGCAAGCGGCAGCTTGCCGAACGCCGCATACAACGCCGACAGCGTCAGCACGACCAGCGCGCCCGGCAGCACGAACAGCAGGCCAGCCGCCAGCCCGCCCTTGAGGCCGTGCAGGCGCCAGCCGACGTAGGTCGCAAGCTGCATCGCCTCGGGCCCCGGCAGCAGCATGCAGAAGTTGAGCGCCGACAGGTAGCGCTGCTCGTCGATCCATTTCTTCTCCTCGACCAGCGTGCGGTGCATGAGCGCGATCTGCCCGGCCGGCCCGCCGAAGCTCAGGAGCCCGATCCTGGTCCACACGGTCAGCGCCTCGGCGAACGTCGGCGCACCTGCGCCGACGTCGCCGCTATGTGCGGGGCTGTTTGCTGTCGTGTCCGTCATCGCCGCTCCTCACGGGCCCTTGGTCGACGGCCAGTTGTGGGTCTCGGCCTTCGCGTCCCGGCACCAGCGATAGAAGGCATCGTAGAGCGCCAGGCCCGCTTCCAGCTGCTCGAGATCGTCGCGGTACATGCGCGACAGACCCAGAGAGGCCGCGAGCAGGCCCGCCGACTGCGGCGTCAGCTCGAGCTTCGCGGTGTCCGCACCGCGCACGATCTTGGCGAGCTGCAGCAGGGGCGCAGACTTGAGGTCCAGCACCTCCAGCATGGTGTCGAACGTGCAGCCGTCGGCGCGGTGGCTCCAGAATGTATCGTCGATGTCGAACGGGGCCGCCTTGAAGCGCTCGGCCACGGCCGCCACCTCCGACGGCGCCACGAACAGGAACACCGCGTCGGGATCGACGAAGCGGCGGATCAGCCAGGGGCAGGCGATGCGGTCGACCTTGGGCCGGGCGCGCGTCACCCACGCGGTGCGGCCTTTCTCGTCGCGCGGCGGGAGCTTGTCGGGGCGCACGAGCAGCTCGCCCGCATTGCGCCAGGCCTCGAAGCCGCCCTCCAGCGTCTGCGCGTCGATGCCCTCGTGCCGCATCCAGGCCGCGACTCCCTGGCTCAGCTTGGCGCCCCTCTGGCACACGACGATGACGGTCTTTCCCGCGTAGCCGGCGGCCCAGGCCGCGACCTGCTGAAAGGGCCGGCGCCGCGCGCCGGGCAACAGCCGCATGTCGGCCGCGGCATCCTCGTCGAGACGCACGTCGACGATTGCCGGCGCGGTCGGCAAGCCGACGAGGCGGGAGAGCTGGGTAACGGTGATCTCTGTCGTTGACGGCATGGCGTCCATCCTCACTTGGGAGCGTGGACGCGATATTTGGCTGCCGCCTCACGGGGTAATCGCGATCGACCCCTTGCCGCGACCTATGCCACGGGGGCAGCGAACGGGTCAAGGCGAGGTGGGACCAGACATGCTCGGATTTCGAGCCAGCATCCGGCGCTTGCATATGCCAATATTTGCGCTACTTTCGAGCATACTTATGCCTGCTATCATACATAAATGCATTCTAACGCATCAGTGGATCCACCCGTCCAAGCGATAGGCGAGCCCAGTCTCCCCACCGTCCGCGCGATCCGCCTGGCGAGGCCAGACGACGTCCGCACGGGCGCGACAAGAGGGGGACCTGAGGTCGCGTGAGAGGTAAGGCAATGAACGCGAACCTCAAAATACCGTTCTCGCAGCAGTATTGGACGACCACCCGGGAGGGTCATGAGCATCCGCCGCCAACCTTTGGAGCGCCCACACTGGTCTGGCATCTCGGCCTCTCCCCGCATTGGCCTAGACGACAGGTCACGCAGGATCAGACGCTGGAACAGATTCACGAGCAGCTTGCAAAGACCTACGAGTCGACCCGCACAGCCTTCTTCGGCGAGGTCAATGGCGTGCTGCAGGCCCTGCAGCGCGCGGCCAGCTTCCCTTCAAGGACAGCAAAGACCTTTGATGCCGAGGATGTGCCCGCACCCTGGAAAAAGCCACGGACACAGAGTTGGGAGCCGTTCTATGTCGCAAGCCCAGGCAGCATCCGCTTCACGCTGTGGTGGTCGGATACCGACGGCAAGCCCAGCCCGCAGCCCGGTCCGGACGCGCTGCGCATCAAGGTCTTGGCAAGCGCGCATCGGGACTACGTCACGCTGAGCTTCTGTCTCGATGCGGCCAAGCCCTGGGACAGGCCCCCGGTCGCAGCCGGTGAGGCCCCTATCGGCATCCGCCGCAAGAGGGTCTTCGACCACATCCATCGCGTCCGTTCCATCTGTGAGGCGCGCCTCGTGGCGGATTCCCAGGGCGAGCGCCTGGTTGATCGCGAGGTCTGCCCGAGCACGCGGTGAGTGGCCAAGACGCAGAGGCGCTGCTGGCCGCGAGCCAATATCTCTACGCCGACATTTGGGACGACTTTTGCAAGGCCATGGGCCTTCACAGCCTTGCCGGCGCGGTGACCGCCCGCATCTTTGCGAGCTTTCGCGGGCTCGTGATGTCTACCGACGGGATAAAGGGGACTGGCGAAGAGGATCGCTACCCGGGTTCCTCCGGGACACGACCGTTTCCGCGCTTCCAGGGCAATGGCGGTCTCGATCACACGGGCACGCGCTCTTCCGATCAACCGAACGAGGCGAATGCCGTCGTGAAGGCATTCTGGCCGTTCGCGCGCAGGATCACGCCGGAAGCAGACCAGAAGGAGTTCGTGGCCTGCGGCGTGATGAATTGGCGAGCGCTATACG
>Ga0247829_10000006_pt1 | contig 59758 bp, 92 predicted proteins | sample 12C_Control_Day4_FD_207765 | JGI IMG/M metagenome (GOLD analysis project Ga0247829, IMG submission 207765) | Soil microbial communities from agricultural site in Penn Yan, New York, United States - 12C_Control_Day4 | ecosystem: Environmental > Terrestrial > Soil > Agricultural land | place... | reverse complement strand
GAATGGGCTCATGCGCTGATCAAACAGCGTGAAGTTCTGAAGTCAAGTGTTCACCTAAACCTGTTAAGGAGATTTACCATGAAAAAGTCTGAACTGCAAGCCATGTCCCTCGTCGAGCTCACCGGCATCTACAACAAGCATGCCGCTAAGCCCATCAAGAAGTTCTCTGGTTCCAAGGAAGCTGCCATCGCTAAGGTGATCGGTGTGCTGCCCAAGGCATCGTCTGGTGCCGGTTCGCGTCCGCGCGTTGGTTCCGGCGAGTTCATCCGCGAGAAGCTGCGTGCGGGTGGTTACGGCAAGTATGCCGTGATCGTCGAGCTCGTCAAAAAGACCTTCCCCACCTCCCGCGCGACCGAGAAGGACGTCGCATGGCACGCCAACAAGCTGCGTGAACAAGGCGAGATGCTGAAGAGCGCCTAAAGCGTGTCGGTGGAACCGGGGCCTCTCACACGAGAGGCTCCTCTCCTAAGGGCCCGGGGTGGGTCTTTGGCAGAGGAGGGGTGTATCATGAAGATTGAGCTTAAGAACGTACAACATGCGGCCTTCGCGTCGCAAGAGACCGACTGTTTCACCGCAACCGTCTACATCAATGGCGTGAAGTCGGGCACCGTGAGCAACGAGGGCTTCGGTGGGTGTAACTCATATCACCCTAATACGTTGGAAAAGACGTTGAGTGGGTACGCGAAGACGCTTCCAAAGATTGTTGCGGGTTTCAATGATAAGGAAGGGAACCCGATTGAGTACGAGCAAGACGCAGACACCTTGATCGGTGATCTGTTCTCTGCGTGGTTGGTGGAGAAGGACTTCAAGCGCGCGATCGCGAAGCGGATCCTATTCACCCGAGATGGGGCCGTGATGCAGACCAAGTCATTTGATAAGGTCGTGCTGCAGGCTTACCTTAAAGATCCCGCGCTCGTGACGAAGTTGAAGGCGGACAAGGTGTTGAACCTGCTGCCGGTTGATGAGGCATTGAAGCTTTACGCGGGGTCTGCAGCGTGAGCATTGAAGTCGGAGACCTTGTGAGGCTCAAGGCCGGAGTTGTCTTTAACTGTCCGGAAGGGCGTGAGAACAACACACGTGCAAAGGTCAAGTGCTTGATGCCTGATTTTGCTAAAGGTGCGCTCAGGCTTGACCGTGACCTGCGGGGTTGTCAATACTGGAACGAGGAAGATCTCGTCATTGTTAAGAAGGGGAGTTGATATGTACTACGAATTCAATGTCTCATTGGGTGGACGACACCTGTTTGCCACTGCGGAGCGGAGTTGTCAAGACTCCAGTAAGGCAAAACAGCTTGCACACACCCTCTACAGCAAATTTCCTGAGAGTGAGGGCTACTCAGTGACCTGTACACGGTATGAAACTAGCAGTACGCGCATCGCTGCGGTGGACCTGCTATGAACCTCGAGAACCTGAGACTCGTGTTGGCATCTCTGAAAAATCCAAGCAGTGCGCACCACCAATACGCGATCGAACTGGTAAGGAAGGCGATCAACGAATACGTCGTCCACGGTGAGACGTGTCCGCCTGTGGGCGAAGTGGCCCCGAGCCAAGATGGTAGCGGTCAGATCACGGTGAAGTGGTCGACGTCTCCTATGCTCCGGAACCTCATGTACGGCGATCTGTTGTACGCACAGATGCCTTGGGACGCCAAGTTTCGTCGCGAGGTCGTGGAGGAGCTTGAACGCCTGGGTTGGCGTCTCTCAGGCACCGATGGTGTTGAGCATCCGGCATACGGGCGTTATCCAACATGGATGGACGCGACGCTCGCCTGTGTCCGTGTTGCGTGTGAGGGAGGTGGGGAGTGAGCAACGTTCATGTCACGGTGTTGAGTGCGGCCCGTGCGCGCATCGTCAGCGGTGAGAACACGCTCATCTGCTATGCATTGGACGCCGTTTCTACACGCCAAACATTCAAGGCATCTCGCGAGATAAAGAACCACATCAACATGTTACTCAATGGTAACAGTACACTTGATTTTTGGATGGTGCTCCAGGTCGGCGGTTATGAATACTACAGACATTCTCATGAAAAGCGGATCAAACTTATGCGAGATGCCCGCCTCCGCTGGATCGACTGGCTCATTGAAGAGTGGAAGGACGCGCCGTGAGCTCGAAACCCATCATCAAGTACATTGAACTATCCGGCAGAGGCTGTGGGCTCTCGACGGATAGTGAAGCGAACATCCTCAAGCGTGAGGGTACTGCCAACGTCGCGCTTATCCGTAACGCGACCCAGAAGGATGTGGACTGGGTACGAGGGATGGGTGGTTATGTGCCGGAAGGCAGAATTGCTAAGGAGTGACCATGTACACCCACTACAAAGACACATTCGGTGATGACCACATCAAGTGCTCACGCCAGCGCCCTAAGCGCTCGGTGCTTGCCAAGTTCGTGGCGAAGGCCGAGACGATCCGCCACACATACTGGCGCGGTCGCCGGAGCCGTCGCGCGAAGGTGCGCCCAGGGCCTGGTGGTCTGGGCTATCGGCTTGCTGCCCCGTTCCGTACCTATGTGTCATCAGGGCGTTTGCGCCTGCGCATGAGCTCAGCCGCGGCGCGGAGGTTAAAATGGGCGTGAGTGACGATGTACCACCTAGTATGCGAAAGATCATTGATGACATGATGAAGGCCCTCACCAACTGTGATGGTTTGCGTACGGTCATCTATGGAAGTTTAAACCAGGTAGTAGAGGAGGAAGAGATGATAAACCAACTGAGCCCGCAGCCGTGGCGCTACAACGCTGATGGCAATGACGTGCGAGACGCAGAAGATGATTGTATCTGCGACTTCTATGGTGATACCACCAAGATGGACAAGCGTGTGATCACGGCCTCGCCGCGGCTGTACGAGCTCCTGAAGAGCATGGGCACGGCCATCGCAGGTCTTGCCGGCACTGGGCTCGTACCTCACGGCGCGGCACAAGAGCACAGCGCGCTGATGGCGTACATCGAACGCGGTGACAAGTTGCCTGGTAAGCCTGACGCACCCAAGGAGAGCGTGTGATGGAGACAGATCAACCAAAGCTGGTGCCTGAGGTCAAGGCGAAGTGGGTCGCGGCGCTGCGCAGCGGCAAGTTCAAACAGACAGAAGGGCGACTTGCGGATGAGCGCGGCTTCTGTTGTCTGGGTGTCCTGTGTGAAATCTACAAGGAGGAAGACGCGGACTATGCAGCGAGATGTCAGCCATTTGAAGGCGGTGGCGGTGCGCACATGTATGACGGCCACAGTGGCATACCTCCTGATTCAGTTGCGCGTTGGGCCTTCAGTTGGTCAGTGTGGCCTGATATTGACCTGAAGATCAAGGATCTTGTCTGTTCACCTGCGCAGCACAACGATAAGTGGGGCCGCACCTTTGAAGAGATCGCCGACGCGATCGAGGAGCAGCTGTGATGGACGAACTGAAACTGAAGCCCGCCGTCAAGGCGAAGTGGGTCAAGGCGCTAAGGAGTCGCAAGTACAAGCAGGCGACTGGACAGCTGCGGACACCGGACAATGCATTCTGCTGCCTGGGCGTGCTCTGCAACCTCCACGCGCTTGAGCACCCCGAGTATGCACGGGGGCAGATTAACAAGACTAGGTATGGCGGTAATGCCAACATGCCTCCGAAGTTCGTCGAGGAGTGGGCTGGCTTTGAAGACACGCTGCCACTTGTCAAGATTGATGGTATATGGGGTTCACTCGCCAGCCACAACGACAGTGGCGTGTCTTTCAAGAAGATCGCCGACGCGATCGAAGAGCAGCTGTGAACGACACCGTCAAACAAGATCCGCTCGCCCACGAGCGTTACGCCTGGAAGCGTCAGCCGAAGCCGGCGAAGAAGTGTGAGCACACCTCGTGCAGCTACGCCCCGAACGGGATGTACAAGTGCAACAACTGCGGTGCGCTCCTGACTCAGGGCGACATCGAGGCAATGGAGGGAGGAGAGTGATGGCCGAATTATTTTGTTCCACGGTGCGATTTAAGCAGCTCGACGCTTCACGACCCTACGCCCAAAACGCCGGAAAGCTGTGGACAACGGATGAACTGGTGAAGCTGGTTAATCTTTTTGCGCAAGGTTACGGTGTTGGTTCTATTTGCGCCAAGCTTGAACGAACAGTCCTGGGTGTTCTTATGAAACTGAAGGAGCGCGGGCTCGTGACGCAAGATTCCAGCGGCGACTGGCGATATATAACCGAACCACATTTCACAGGCAAAATCGCCAACGTAGTTGTAGTCGGCGACAATGTAGCACCCACATCCCAAAAGGAGAATCAAATGAGCATCAGCAACGCAAACATCGAAAACGTCACTATGATCCAAGGTCAAAACGCCGCGCAGATGACCGACGACGACATCTTCCAACTGATCGCCAAGCTTGAGAAGGAGGTCGAGACACTTAGCTTAATCATCCACCGTCCCATAAAGCTCTCGGCGAAGATCAACAAGTTAAATGAGGACATCAAGGACCTCGTCATGTATGTGGACAGCAGAGCATGACAATCCCACACAAACACGCCGCCATCATCAAGGCCTGGGCGGATGGCAAGGACATCGAGCGCAAGGTGTGTTCGATGTTTGGTGGTATCCCTAAATGGGTGTCAGACCATAATCCGAAGTGGGATCTCAACACCACCTACCGCGTGAAGCCTGTGGATGAGGAGCGCAAGGTCAACACCTTCTTCGCGTCGATCCACTCGACAGGCAGTTGGTGGGTGCATCAGAAAGATCCTGAGCTCTCGTACAAGGATGCCTACGAACGGAATGACTCACGCAAGCACGGCGCGCTCTTGGGCATCATCTCCTACACCGTGGACCATACAGACGGCCGAGTGGTCTCTGCACGGGTCTGCGACCACGACTCGGAGTTCTAACATGTGGCAAGATCTTTATCTAGTGGCTGAGAAGCCGAAGAAACCCAAGACACCGGCGGCTGAGAAGCTAGGTCTCATCACCGAGCAGGTGCAAGAGGCTTTGTGCTTATTTCCAGAGGACGGGCCGACGACCGAGCAGCTGGTGCAGGCCACCGGGCTCAAGAAGAAGCAGCTGTACGACTGCCTCGCACGCATGCAGGGCAAGAAGGAGATCGAGAAGATCCCGACCGGTAACAATGGCCAGGTACGCTGGAGACGGAAATGAGCAACTCATACTTGATTGTCCCAGCTGAGACGCTCGTCCAGCTGCGCGCGCTGCGCCTGTGGCACTGGAGGGAATTACTTGACAATCGTGCCAAGGCCAACTACTTCAGGAAGGACGGCCAAGAAGAGATTACCAAGTTGTTCGACGACGCGGCCAACGTCCACCTCGCCGCTGTTCAGACACTGAACGACCTGTTCCCGATGGGTGAGACCGCCGAGAGTGATGCACAGAGAGAAAAGGAGCTGAAGCCATGAAGATCTTGAGAAGAATAAGCCCGAACGAGACGACCGAGTGCGCGGTGATCAGACTACGGAACAAGCGCCTGATCAGCCTCACCCTCTACAACGTGGGCGGTGAGCCTGAGGACATCCGCGTCGGTGTTCTCCTGATGGAGCGCGTGGGGCCGAGAGACTACACCGTGATCGAGGACATGGAGCGCCAGCGTAAGCTGCTGGTCGGCGACAGAGACATCCAGTTCCCGTGTATGGTCACCAAGGAGCAGGCCGCACGGATGATCATCAGCATCGAGCTCATGCTGCCTGAGCGCCAAGGCTGGGAGTGGGGTCCGACATACGCGGTCATCTGCACGTCCTACTACCTGCGCCTTCTCCTCAGGGTCTTCGTGCTCTACCCGCTCCTCACCCTCTTCGGGCGCTCGAAGCCAAAGTCTCTGGACTTTTGACTCGGTTGTAAGCCCGTAGGGTACTATACACCATATTCTAAGGAGGTAGAGACGGTGGCAACTAGGAAGCAGAAGTTCCCGGCCAAGATCGGTGAGGCGGTAGATCTCTTCTACACGCGGCGCGCTGAGCGCTTGGCGGCGCAGAAGGTGGTAGACGCGCTGAAGGTGGAGGAGTCGGCGCTTGCCGACCACATCATCAACTCGTTCACTAAGCAGGAGATCTCAGGGGCTCGGGGCGAGCTGGCGACGGGCGCGATCAGTGAGTCGAAGGTCCCAGCTGTGAAGGATTTCGACAAGACACTCGCCTGGATTGTCAAGAAGAAGTTCTGGCACTTGTTGTCGAGATCTGTCTCGACCGAGGGCGTCCGTGAGCTCTGGAACAACGGGGTCGAGGTGCCGGGCATTGAGAGCTTTACCGTCAAGAAGTTGTCTGCTAAGAAGCGTTAACTGGGAGGGGAGTTATCATGCGCAAGGAAAGATGGTTGAGCTCGGACTGGAACGCGGTCGCGCGCGTTGCGTTGAACAGAGGTCTCAAGCCTGAGGACGTGGAGCTGTGGCGAGGACTGGGCCCGCTGATGCGGGAGGTCCAGGCCACCCACATCCCTCGTGAGCGCTGGCGTGCGACGAGCGTGGGCTCGATGGGCAGCAAGGTGGACCGCAAGAACCTCAAGTTCCACATGCACCAACAGCTCGCGGCTGAGAAGAGCGCGAACGACCGGAAGGTGATCGAGCCCTACGCGCCGCCAACGAGCGCGTCGTCTGGCCTTGAGCTCGTCGAGGACGTTATCGCTAAGCGGGCGGCCGCGATCAAGGAGATGCCGGGCCTTCCGTGGCACATCCTCCAGATTGCTGTCAACGAGTTCATCAACGCGGCGATCCTTCAGATCGTAGCTCCGCTCCAACAGGAGCTGACCGTGCTCCGCAAGGAGGTCACCGAGCTGACTGATGCCGTCACTCGCCCAGCACCTGTACAGAAGGTCTACGGTGCCGGCCCGTCACAACAGGTTACGCAAGAGCGCGAGCCGGTTAAGCTGCCGCTGCCTAAGAAGCGGGTGTTTATCATCGGAGGCCTTGCTACTCAGGTGCGTGAGATCGAGAAGCTGTTGGCCGACTTCGACCTGCGGTTCTGTGACCCAGGCAAGACAGGTGACATCCGTAAGCGTGCTAGCAGCTGCGAGATGATCGTGATCTGGTCCAAGTTCTGCAGTCACTCGCAACAGGCCGAGGCCAAGAAGCTGAGCGTGCCCATCTGCTATGCCAACGGTGGGGTAGGCGACCTTGCAGGTCGTGTGCGCACGTGGGCCAACACGGGAAAAGCCGATGTCGACTGAAGATAAGCTAGAAGAGGCGACGCTAGAGGACTATGCCCAGGCCGTGAACCCCGACGGGACGGCGGTCAACGGAGCGAAGGCCGTGGCGGCCGTGCTCTTTAGGTGTCGGTATGAGAAGGTGACCCTTGAGCAAGAGCGAAGGGCTCGCGGCTACGCGGCCGCACAAGGTTGGAGGATCTGAGCATGTTGAAGGAAAAACTTAAGAAGCTAGGCAACGGCCTGTTGCACGTGATCATCATGTGTACGATCCCATACCTGTTTGCGGCTGTGGTGGCGCTCCGCTTCCCGTCGTTCGCGACCTGGGTCCTGCTGGTCTCAGCGCTTGGGGTTCAGTTCTGGGCGGGTCACCTCTTGGCGACCTGGCTGCTGAAGGAGAAGTCGTGAAGGTCCTCGTGCTTGACAGCCGGCCGGTTGAGTGCGCACACGCCCACTGTGACAGCGACATCCTACGGTGTGGTCCGCAGCTGGCTGAGATCCTTGCCACGGCGGCGCGGCTCAACAACCGCGGAACTGGTGGGAGCACATCATCATGGGTTATCAAGAGCGCTGAGGTGCAGTGGGCGACGCACCCGATCAACTGGATGTGGCTGTACAAGCTGGCGCTTGAGGTAGCTGCAGAGACTCGCCGCCGCTTCGGGGCCGAGAGCTCAGTGCTGAGCGACCTGTTGCACCTACCAAGTGAGCTGCGGATCGCATCTCAGTACATTAAGCGAGATCCTCTCGTGTGGGTGTTCCCAGACGGTATGGGCAGCACGAAGGGGACAGAGGAGTGTGTGACCGCGTGGCGTGAGTTCTATGTGCGGACACGAGGGCCCAAGGCGCGCTGGACCCACAGGCCTGTTCCTGTCTGGTTTGTGGACGCTGTACGAGCCCAGCCGGAGGGTGATCTGCTGGAGAGTGCTGGTATGCAGCAGTCTTTGGGTGTGGCAGAATAGAACCATGTTGAGAGCGCTTCGGCTGCGGTCCCTGCGGGGCTCAGTCGGGTGGGGTGTCGTGGGCTTCGTCGCAGCTGACAGGTTCTCGACAGGGGCCGCACCTAGAGCGTTCTTTGGAGTTTAGCGGTGGCGTTTGTAACGGGTACTTCTTTTGGTGAAATCTCCCCGTTGCGTTTTGTTCCCCGCTAGGTAGTGCGGTACGACGTAGTGTTTGAGACTTAGGGTGTGAAGCGGGTGAGGTCGGGGTCGCGACAGTTCCGGACTGTGTCAAGCGACGCAAGAGTCCCGCTGCTAAGTCTCAAACAGTGCGCCGTGGCGATAGGTTCAGATACTTCTCCTGCTAAGAGGGTGGTCGCTGGTTCGAATCCAGCCTCGAGTTTCGGCTCGGGTAGCTCAGCTGGTTAGAGCACCTTGTCGCTGGCCCGATCTGTTCCCGGTGCACGCCTTATTTTGAAGTTGTAGTGAGCTCTCACAAGAGAGACCCGACACCAGTTCCCCTTTCTGGGTGTCACGGTTCCTCCTCCCGGTTGCTCCGACCGCGATGCGCGTCGGGTCTCCCTTGTGAGAGTTTTGCGGTGGCGGCAGTTAGGCATACTTCTTCCGGAGCTTGAGGTCGTTGGTTAGAGCCCAACCGTTGCTGGGGGATCCCGGTGACGTAGCTCAGTTGGTAGAGCGCGAGCATTGAACGTCTAGCGACATGTTCCCCGCAATTTTTGATGTACTTGTTAAGGAGAGAGTAATATGGAGCAACAAGCATTCACACCTCGCACTGACGAGGAGATCATTGCACGCATCGATTACCTGCGTGCTACCAACCAAGACTACGGGCGCGTCGCTGCCTTGGTGCTCGCCGCACGCCTGCCTTGGCACCGTGTTCCGGCCGACCTCGTGCAGACGAAGGAACTTGCTGAGAACGACGTTAACAAGCCGCGCGACCACGACAGCCTCATGGGTGAGATCAAGATGTTCTCACCCCGCGTCTGGGCACATTACTGGAAGTTTCACCCGCAGTCGATGTACGGCGCCATGTGCAACTGTGAGGCACTGGTGTGGCTCATGGGCGACGACCTGGGCCCGCTCGTTGCCACCGACTACGGCGTGGTCAAGCAGAACCTCACCAAGTTCACCAAGCACTACGGCACCTTCAACGAGAAGTATGCCGACGAAGCCTTTGTCGAGGCAGTTCTCAGCGGTAAGGCACCCGCGCCTAGTGGCCTTCACAAGCTTATCGAGGCCCTCGCCGGCAAGGCAACTCCAGCGGCCGGTGTCGGGATCCCGATCGGTGACAACTGCATCGCGTTCGACACCCGCAACATGTCGCCAGAGCTCGCCGCTGAGCTCCAGCGCATCACGGCCAACGGTCGCATCGAGGCCGATGACCTCAGCCCCGAGCTGCTCGAACAGCTTGAGAAGGCCACAGGTCTGCCAAAGGAAGTCTTTGCCGCAGTGCGTGTTGAGAACGCCCTAAGCGCGCTCGGCATCGAAGAGCCACAACCCTCCACGCTTCACTAACCAGTTTCCCACCACGCTCAAGGAGAGCAAACAATGTCTGTCAACAAGCCCACAACCCCAGCAATCCCCAACACCGCCAACAACCAAACGCTGGCGCATAACATGCAGACGGCCGTCCACGCCGTGCAGATCGTCAACCAAGGCAACGCCATCACGCTGCCAGTTGACATGTCTGTCGACGCGGCCATCGAGACCCTGATCCGTCGCAAGGCCTTCCTCGACGAGGACACGGTCGTGCGCGAGAAGTTCGACGTCTTCCCGTGGGACGGCGCCGTGGCACTCGACACCGTGCTCACCAACCGCTACGGCTGGGTCGCTGCTGAAGCCACCCCGGGCTTCTTCGGTCCTACGCCTCCGCAGATCCTCACGGTCGACATCGACCACGACCAGAAGCGTAAGGTGCCATGGGGCCGCATGTCCATCCCGGGCATCACCGGCTTCATCCAATGCACTGCCGACACCATCGACGGCCGCATCTGCTTCGAGCTGGTTGCCAGCGTCAAGCGTCGTGATGAACCGACGATTGAAGGCCTGTTCCAAGACCTGCGCGCCTATATCGCCTCCAACAGCATCTATCGTGGCAAGGCCTTCAAGATCCGCTTCTACAATGATGCCGGCGACAAGCTGGAAATGCCTGAGCCCAAGTTCCTCAACGTGGCCGATGTCGATGAAAACCACCTCATCTACTCCGACGACGTGATGGCTGCTGTCCGCACCAACCTCTTCACGCCGATCGAGCGTGTCAAGGACTGCGCGGCCAACGGCATCCCGTTCAAGCGCGGCGTGCTGCTGGGCGGCACCTTCGGCACCGGCAAGACCCTCTGCGCCAAGGTCGCTGCTAAGAAGGCCGTGACTCAGGGCATCACGTACCTCTACGTGACCCGTGCTGATGAGCTGGCCGAGGCGATCGCGTTTGCCAAGCAGTACAACAACCCCGGCTGCGTGATCTTCTGTGAAGACATCGACCGCGAGATGAACGGTGAGCGCACCGAGAAGATGGATGACATCCTCAACATCATCGATGGCATCGACACCAAGTCCTCCAACATCATGGTCATCCTCACGACCAACAACCTGGAAGGCATCAACCCGGCCATGTTGCGCCCGGGTCGTCTGGACGCCGTCATCGACGTGCTGCCGCCCGACGCCGTTGCTGTTGGCAAGCTGTTGCGCCTGTATGGCGGTACCGCGATCGACGCCGACGAGGATCTCACCCAAGTGGGCGAGCTGCTGAACGGTCGCATCCCAGCCGTGATCGCCGAGGTCGTCAAGCGTGCCAAGCTGTCGCAGCTGTCGCTGCAGCCGGCCGGTGTACCTGTCACCAAGATCTCGAGCATGGCGTTGGCCGAGGCTGCTAAGACCATGCAGTCGCAGCTGGATCTGCTGTACCGTGAAGCTGCCGAGAAGCCACGCTCGATCGAGGACTCGCTGCACGACATCATGCAGCGCGCAGTCGAAGGCTCGCCGGTCTCCAAGCACGCTAAGCAGGTGCACGAGGCAGTCGTCCGCCACTGAGCAGGTAGTTTGAAGTTGTAAGCGTAACCCAGGGAGGCGCCGTGTGGCTCCTCCCTGTTTAACCAAGGAGAATCTAGATGGCCTCGACGAACAAGGCAACCAAGTCCGAACCGATCTTCACCGGTGGCGGTGCGCAGGCAGTTAAGATCACACCGCTGCAGGAGCTCATCCGCCTCACCATGGCCTGTATGTTGTGGGAGGACAACTTCTATGAGAGCGGTGTGTCGGCAGCAGACCGTATCAAGGCGCTGGTTCACACGGTGACACTGCAGGAGGCTGCCCAGGTCGCGATCGAGGCCCGCGACAACATGAAGCTGCGCCACGTGCCGCTGCTGATCGTGCGTGAGATGGCACGCCACCCAAATCGTTGCGAGGACGATAAGTCCCGTAACTACACTGGCTACATCAGCCAGACGCTCGCCCACGTCATCCAACGTGCAGACGAGCTGTCCGAGTTCCTCGCGATCTACTGGAAGGACGGCAAGCAGCCACTCTCTAAGCAGGTGAAGCTGGGCCTCGCGAAGGCCTTCAGCAAGTTTGACGAGTTCCAGCTGGCGCGCTACAACCGCGATAAGGACGTCAAGCTGCGCGACGTGCTGTTCCTCTGCCACTCAAAGCCGAAGGACGTCACAAAAGACGCCATGCCGTGGGATCGCCAAACTCGTGAACACTATGCTCGCATTGAGCGTGAGATGGGACGCGGATACGCTGATAAGCACGTAGCTGATCATCGTCCGGAAGGTTTTTCTAACGGCGAGCTACTCTACGGCAAGCTGGTCTATGACCAACTGAAGACACCCGACACCTGGGAGACCGAGCTCTCAGCGGGTAAGGACAAGGCTGAGACGTTCAAGCGCCTCATGGCCGAGGGGAAGCTAGGCGACCTCGCCTTCCTGCGTAACCTCCGCAACATGGTCAACGCCGGCGTCTCGATGGATGACATCGTGGCCTATGGTGACACGCGCAAGTGGGGCCGTGTGCTCCCGTTCCGCTTCATCGCCGCTGCCCAAGTTGTGCCGCAGTTGGAGCCCTGGCTCGAACGTTGGATGCTCAAGTGTCTCGAAGGCGTCAAGAAGCTGCCAGGTCGTTCGCTCTTTGTGTTCGACACCTCAGGTTCCATGGGCGCAGCGCTCAGCGAGAAGTCCGAGCTCACTCGTCTCAAGGCCGCAGCCGCTCTGGCCATCCTCGCCCGTGAGCTCTGTGAAGACCCGACCATCTACTGTACCGCCGGCAATGATGGTACGCGTGTACACTCGACCATGCTCATCCCACCGCGCCGTGGCTTCGCGCTGTCTGACTACATCTCGGGCCAAGAGGTGCGTAGCAAGATAGGCGGTGGCGGGATCTTCTTGACGCAGTGCATGGAATACATCGCCAGCAAAGAGAAGGAGCCGTTTGATCGCGTCATCGTGTTCACCGACGAGCAGGACTGCGACACGAAGCTGAAGCCGGAACACGCCAAGATGTTGGGCGCACACAACTACATGGTGAACGTGGCGACGCACCGCAATGGCATCGGATACAGAAAGTGGCTCCACATCGACGGCTTCAGTGAGTCGGTGCTGGACTACATCGCCCAGCACGAACAGGGTCTTGGAGGTTGAGAGCATGGCTGGTAAGATATTTTGGCCAGACGGTCTCACAGACACAATCTCTCATACACAGAATGACATTAACCACAACATGCTCTGGAACTACTCTAGTGGAGTCGACACCGGGTTTGTTGAATACATGGATGATCGTGTTGATGCGATGAAGCGTGAGGCAGAAGAGGCTCGGGTATTGGTCGAGTGTCAACGTGCTGATGAGCTCTTGCTGCTCTGTACAGGAGGGTGAGGTATGGCCTCTGATCCGCGAAACGCCAACGTTTTTGGGTATATGTATGGTTGGGATGATGAGATGAAGCTTAGGCATCACCATGAACTTCAGAAAGAGCTCATGTGTCGAAATAAAGAGGCCGAGCTCTATGCGATGGGATACCACCCACAGTTTCACCCAGATGCCGCCTGGAATGGCGACATGAATAAGTCACCGCAGCAGAAAAAGAAGGCAGTAGATAAGAAGCACCCAACCAACCAAGAGCTCTTGCTCTTACTCTAAGGAGAAGTAACCATGGCATTTACCGTAAAACCGCTTGCTGCACTCTTGGCACTCACCAGCGAGAAGGTCGATGAGCTGCTGGCACCTGTCCGTGCTCGTGGCATCAAGGCCAAGGCCGACCTCGAACAGGCCAAGATCGAGGAGAAGCTGATCTCGCTGGAAGGTGAAATCAACAAGCTCTGTGCCAACAAGGAGCTCGACTTCGACGTCATCGTCGGCAAGATGAACGAGTACGATCTTCTCGAGCGCAAGCTGAAGCAGATCAAGCAGCTCATCTCCGAGCTCTTCCCGACCAACTAAACGGCCCACCGGGTCAGAGGAGACTAACGTGGAGAAAAACCAGGTGAGGTTGTGGGCCTTCAGGGCCGTGGTGGTAGGTGCTGCGATCGCTGGGTTGGCTCTCATGTCAACCCTGCTGTTCGCAGCGGCCAAGGCAGGCGTCGCGCTCATCGGGCTCGTCGTCATCGGTCTCGTGGGCTTCGGGCTCTTCTCATCGCTCCCGCTGCTGGGACAGGTGCTTGAAAACCGCCTGCTCATGCTGCGGAAGAGCGAGGCGCGCAAGAACCCGATCGAGCAGCTGGAACAGTTCTTCATCGACAAGCGCGACCGCCTCAACCAGTTCAGGTCTGCCGTCATCAAGATCGACGCCCAGATCCGTCGGCTGAAGGACATGGTGGCTGAGCGCAAGAAGACCAAGCCCGGGTACGACCCCACCGAGCAGGAGAAGGCGATCAAGGCGATGGAGGGTGCTCACTTCGTCCTCAAGGTGCGCTATGAGAAGGGCGAGATCGCGCTGAACGAGCTGAAGGACGCGATCGATGAGCAGCGGTTCAAGCACGAGTTCGCACAGGCCGGTCAGTCGGCGATCGCGGCGCTTAACTCGGCGTCGGCAGAGGACCTGATCAAGGACATGTTGGCAGACGAGGCGAACAAGGCCGTGCTCGACAACTTCAACACCGTGTTCGCGGAGCTGGAGCTCGACGCCAAACAGCTCACCGTGACAGACCGCATGGATTTTGGTGGGATGTACCTTGACCTCAAGGACATCAACCTCGTTGCGGGAGACACACAGTGAGCTTCTGGAAACTTCTCGGCATCATCGGTGCAGTGGCCGCTGTTGCCTTGACCTGTGTCGTCATCATCGTGACGTCGCCCACTGATGTACAGGTATCAGCCTCACAGCCACCTGTCTATGTTAATCAAAAGTCGTTCAACTTCTAATCATGAAGATACCTATACACTTGGCAATTGCGGCAGCCATCCTCACGGCTGTGGTGTTAGTTCTTCATGTGATGAAGAGGAGTTGTGAGGAGAAGGGCGGTGTCTTCATCGTCCGAATTACTGAGTGTGTTAACCCGCAGTTTGTTATTAGATAAAGGAGTCCACCATGAAGCTCACCATCCCACGCGTCTACTGCGCCTTTGTCCTGGCCGTGTTCGCAGGTTTTTTTGTAGCACAACAATCACTGGCGGCAGACCCACCGCCTGCCAAGTGTGACGGCCTCAAGGTCGGCACCGGACCCAAGGGCAAGGGCTTCTCGAAGCTCTACACCGACGTGGCTGATGTCTGCGGTGCCAAGGTCAACATCTGTGAGGTCAACTCAGACGGCGCGCTGGACAATGTCAGCCTGTTGGCCATCAACAAGGTCGACGTCGCCTTCGCCATGGAGGACTCGCTCAAGATCATGGGCAACTCGGACGAGAACATCCGAGCCCTTCGCACCGTGCTCCCGCTCAACATGAGCTATCTGCACATCGTGGTCAGTGCTGCCGGCACGACAGTCGTCGGAGACAGCAAGTACTTCGGCCTCAAGAAGGAGAACAAGGTGGTTCGCGTCACCAAGTTCTCTGAGCTGAAGGGTCTGCCGGTTGGCCTAGTGGGCTCCACATCGCTACAGGTGCGCAAGCTGAACGAGACGTACAACATGGGCATGCAGATCTTCGACTTCGGCAAGGACGACGAGGCCTTTGCGGCTGTCAAGGCGGGCAAGATCATGGCGGCGTTCACGATCAGTGGTGCAAGCATCCACGGTGCCGTCAACAAACTGACGTCGGCCGACGGTCTCACACTCGCCCCGTTCGACTACGCACCGCAGCAGCCGTACGCGCTCAAGAAGGTGAGCTATCGCGGCCTGGGGATCTACGGCACTGATGCCCTCGTGGTGCAGAACTACCTCGTCAGTCGCCCGTTCGTCGGCAAGAAGACGGCACAGGTGGAGGATCTCAAAAAGTGCCTGCTCTCCCAGCTGAATGACTTGAAAGACGGCGACTATGAGCCGGCGTGGAAGGAGGTGAAGTGATGCGTGGAAAAGTGGCTAAGGCTCTGCGTGTAATATCTGACAGCAGAGAGCAGTATCGGAAGTTCAAGCGTGCCTACCATCGCACGCCTACCATGTTTCCGACTGGATTCGTGGCAGAGGTGTGGCGTAACAAGAAACTAGATCTGGCTGAATCCAACCGGAAAAACTAGCACTATTCTCAAGATATAAAAGTGTGTATAGTTATCGGTAAGGGCAACCAACCCCTACCGATAACTGAGGATACACATGGCAACTACAAAAACCGCCGTAACTAAAGCTTCTGGCAAAAGCACCGCAGTCGTAAGTCTGAAGGACAAGCTCAAGGGCTATGCCAAACAAGCCGTCGAGGTCGCAAATGAGACAGGTCCTGGTGGCAGCTTCGTTTCCTTCAAGGCAGGTCAGATCACCGTCGCAGGCGCAGCAGTCGCTGGCAACAAACTTGACGTCATCGTGGTGGCGTCCACGCTCGAGAACGCCTACTATGGCGGCGACTATGACTCAGACAACCCGCAACCCCCTCTGTGCTATGCCTTCGGCGACAAGCTGGATGACATGGCGCCACATGAGAAGTCTGCTGAACCGCAGCACAGCTCGTGCAAGGGCTGTCCGCACAACGAGTTCGGCTCGGCCGAGAAGGGTAAGGGCAAGGCCTGTAAGAACGTAGTCCGCCTAGCACTCCTGCCGGGCAAGCCGCTCACCGAGGAAGCTGTCGAGCGTGGTGATGTCGCCTACGCGAAGCTCCCCGTCACGTCCGTCAAGGCCTACTCACAGTATGTGAAGCGCCTCGACGCCGCGTTCGAGCTCCCGCCGTTCGCCTTCGTCACTCAGATCGCGACCCAGGTCGACAGCAAGACGCAGTTCAAGGTCACGTTCGAAGACGCCGCCATGATCGACGATGACGACATCCTCGCCCTCATCATCAAGCGCCACGAGGCTGAGACCGAGACCATCGGCTTCCCCTACCCAGAACCACGCGAAGCTCCTCCCCCACCGGCGCGTGGCGGTAAGAAGGCGGTCGCAGCCAAGACCCGCAAGTACTAAAGCCCTGTAGTAAAAGGACCCAGCAATTGGGCTGGGTCCTAACCTGCTGGACTTGAAAGATGACCACAAAAGAAATTCTATCAAAGGGCTGGAATCAGCTCAACAAAGACCTCATGCTGTTCAGTGAGGAAGACCTCAAGAAGCTGATCGAGGCTGAGAGAAAGAGCCAAGCACGTCTCCGCGTCATGGTTCGCCTCTACCACCGTTACTCCAAGCTCCGCGGGATCCGTGAGAAGGCTGAGCTGGCAGGGTGCGCGCGTGGCTAAAAAAGTCGGGTTCGTTGACTTTGAGACGGAGGAGATCAAGCCACGGCCTGAGTATCCACCGAAGCCCGTCGGCGTCGCCATCCGAAAACCTGGTGCCAAGAAGAGCCGGTACTATGCCTGGGGCCACCCAACAGGCAACAACTGCACACGTGAACAGGCGATCGCAGCGCTGCGTGAGGTGTGGGACGATCCCAACATCGAGATCAGCTTCCATAACGGTAAGTTCGATACAGATGTGGCTGAGACCCACCTAGGTCTCCCTATGCTGCCGTGGCACCGCATCCACGACACGATGGTACTTGCGTTCCTGATCGACCCACACGCTAAGGAGATCGGCCTCAAGGAGCTCGCACAGAGTCGCCTAGGTATAGACCCAGAGGAACGAGATGCTGTGCGTGAGTGGTTGATCAACGCCGGCATCGTGAGCCGTGCCAACAAGAAGAGCTGGGGCGCGCACATCTCAAAGGCGCCTGGTGACATCGTCGGCCTGTACGCCGAGGGTGACACAGACCGCACCAAGCTCATCTTCGAGTCGCTGCTGCCAGAGGTCCAAGAGGCAGGCATGGTGGGCGCGTATGAGCGTGAGCGCCGTCTGATCCCCATCCTCCTTGAGAATGAGCGCCACGGTGTCCGCGTAGACGAGGTCTCACTCTTCGAAGACGTTCAGGTCTATCGCGTCGCCATCCAGAAGGCTGAGCAGCAGATCTTCAAGATGCTGGGTTGTGAGTTTAACATGGACGCGGGTGAGGATCTTGCAAACGCACTAGACGCCAAGTACTCAGGCATCGACTGGCCACTGACGCCCAAAGGTGCCCGCTCGACGTCTAAGGACGCGCTGAATGAGGTCTTTGATACAGCACAGCTGCCTCCTCTGCTCCTCGCCCTATTCCACTACCGTGCCTCAGTGGTCACGTGTATGCGGAATTTCATGGAGCCGTGGCTTGAGACGGCGCTGAAGACCAAGGGGTGGATCCACACACAGTGGAACAGCGTGGCACAGTCTGAGGGCGGAGGTGCTCGCTCTGGGCGCTTCTCATCATCGCCCAACTTCCAGAACATCCCGACGCTCAAGTCGCCTAAGTTTAAGCGTGCCATCCAGCTGTGGGAGCAGCACCTCAAGAAAAAAGGTCTTCCACCACTTCCATCGGTGCGCAGCTACATCATAGCAGATTCGGACAAGCACGTCATCCTCGACCGCGACTTCTCACAGCAGGAGCTGCGCGTGCTCGCCCACTTCGAAGATGATGAGATGATGCAGGCGTTCATTGATAACCCAGCGTTGGACCTACACAACTTCGCCGCTGAGGTCTTGTTTGGTGAGGCCACGCCTGAGAACCGCAAGACAACAAAGAACATCGCCTTCGGCATCTTGTATGGGATGGGGCTTGGTAGTCTTGCAGAAACGATGGGTACAGACGTCAATAATGCCAGGGGTTATCGCACCAAGTACCTCAGCCGCTTTAGTGGGATCAAGGACATTCAAAAGGTCCTCAAGGAGCGTGCTGAGAACAATGAGCCCATGTTTACCTGGGGAGGTCGTCGCTACTACTGTGAGCCACCCAAGGTCATCGATGGCCGGCTGCGGACGTTTGATTACAAGTTGTTCAACTACCTCATCCAAGGCTCATCTGCCGACTATACAAAGGAGGCTTTGATCAGGTACGATGCGATGAAGAAGCATGGAAGGATGTTGTTGACGGTGCATGATGAAGTGCTCGGCTGTTGCCCCACAAAGGCGTGGAAGAGTGAGATGAAGTTGTTAAAGGAAGCCATGAATGACATCCCACTCGGCGCACCCATGCGCTCAGATGGTGAATATGGCTATCGTTGGACTGAACTACAGGAGTGTGACTGATGGCAACACCGTTTATGGTAGGTTCTCCTACGCACGTCGATGCGCAGATCAACCAGACAAAGAGAGACTTGGCCGAGATAGAGGCCATCACGCAAATCATCGATGAGGAGGACCGTGTGAAGTTCACCCGAGCCTACATGCAGATGAAGGTAGCGTTCGAAGACGCCGGCGAAGTTGCTGGGCGCTTGGCACTCGCCAAGATGGGCATGGAGCAGCAGCTGATTGCCCTTGAAGAGGAGAAGACTGATGGCAGTCACTAAGATCACAGCGTGGTCATTCAGCCGCTGGGCAGCATATGAAGAGTGTCCGGCTAAGGCCAAGTACAAGTTCATCGATAAGCTGCCAGAGCCCCAGGGCGAAGCGCTTGCCCGCGGTGAGGCACTCCACACACTCTGTGAGCACTACCTCCGTGGCATCAAGAAGACGGTGCCGAAGGACGTCACCAAGATCTCGACCGAGCTCAAAGACTTCCGCAAACGCGGCGCGCTGCCTGAGGCTGAGTTCGCCTTCAACCGCGAGTGGCAGCCAGTCAGCTGGTTCGACAGGTCGGCGTGGTGCCGTGTAAAGGCTGACGTGACCATCCCACCGCTGCTCGATGACGAGCCGCCGACGGTTGAGGTCCACGACTTCAAGAGCGGCGCCAAGCTCGACGCCAAGACAGACACCGTCGTCTACAAGTCTGAATATCCACTACAGACTGAGCTCTACAGCTTGGCGGGCCTGTTGACTTACCAGGCCGCTGAACAGGCACGCTCTTCGCTCGTGTTCATCGACCATGGCCGCACGGTGGTGAGTGAGGAGGTCTTCACCCAGAAGGACGTGAAGGACCTGAAGAAGCGGTGGGAGATGCGGACCAAGAAGATGCTGGCAGACACGGTGTTTAAACCGAAGCCAGGCAACGGTTGTCGGTGGTGTAACTTCAGCAGATCAAAGGGAGGCCCCTGTGCTTATTGATGGATTTAATGATGTGATGTTGGACCTGGAGACGCTCGACACAAAGCCGGGCGCCGTGCTCTTATCGATCGGAGCCGTGTACTTCAACGCCGAGCTTCAAGTGCTTGGCCCTACGTTCCACGAGATTATCTCACGTGACTCGTGTCGCGGCTACGGGCTGACGGAGAGCAAGGACACGATCGAGTGGTGGAACAAGCAGAAGCCTGAGGCGCTCGGCACGCTCTTCAAGGCCTGTGACCCGTCGTATGTGAACCCATTGACCGACGTGTTGGTACGCTTCAGTGAGTTCATTGGCGCCGCAGAGAAGCCGCAGAAGGTCAAGGTGTGGGGCAACGGCTCAGACTTCGACAACGTGCTCCTAGATGCTGCCTACAGGGCCGTCAACATGGAGACTCCATGGAGTAATTACAATGGCCGTTGTTATAGGACGCTAAAGAATTTACGGCGAGACATCAAGTTGTCAAGAAGCGGCGTCTATCACAACGCGCTTGACGATGCGATCTCACAAGCTGAACACGCTGTGGAGCTACTGAATGCGCTCAAAACCAAAGCTTGAGAAGACGATCGAGGCTGACTTCGTGAAGGAGTGTAAGCGCCTCAAGCTGCCCGTCAAGCTTAGGAAGATGAACGGACTTGGCTACGCCTCGTGGCCTGACCGCCTAGTGGTGGGGCCGTTCAGCTTCTTTCAGTGGATCGAGTTCAAGCGCCCTGACATCGGCAAGCTCTCTCCAGGCCAGGCAGACCTCTTTGAGGAGCTCGAGGCCTGGGGTCACGGCGTTCCCATCTTCACTGACGGCTTCGCCGCCGCCAAGTTCGTCGAAGACCAACTAAAGGCTCACATCCTTTGCCAATAGCTGAGAACTGGGAACCGCTCCCCTACATGGAGCGGGCGGTACAGCACCTGCTTGAGAACGCACACGCTGGTTTATTTCTCAAACCGGGGATGCGGAAGACCAGCATCACGCTCGCCGCCTATGACATCCTCCGTGACATCAAGATGGTCGGAGGTCTTCTCGTCATCGCACCACTCCGCGTGATCCACACATCGTGGCCACGTGAGGTGAAGAAGTGGAAGGAGTTTGAGCATCTGTCGGTCGGGATCCTACACGGGCCCAAGAAGGACAAGGTCCTAGCGGAGAAGCACGACGTGTACCTCATCAACTACGAGGGGCTGGAGTGGCTGTTCGGAGCGCTTGGTGCTAAGCGCTGGCCGTTTGACATGCTCGTCGTCGATGAGAGCACCAAGCTCAAGAACATCTCCTCCAAGCGCTTCAAGCTGCTAAAGCCGCACCTCAAGAAGTTCAAGCGCCGCGTGATCCTTACCGGCACACCGATGGCTAACCACCTCATCGACATCTTCGGCCAGATCTACGTGATGGACATGGGTCAGACGTTCGGTGCCTACATCACCCACTGGCGCAACCGCTTCTTCTACCCAACAGGGTTCGGTGGTTTCACCTGGGCGCCCAAGGAGGGCACTGAGGAGGCGATCCAAGAGATGACGGCGCCGACGTGCTTCTATGCCCACGACGACGACTGGTTGAAGCTGCCTCCCATCCTTGAGAAAGACATCGAGATCGAGCTCCCACCCAAGGCAATGGCGGCTTACCTACAGATGGAGGACACACTGCGGCTCGACTTCAAGGAGGGTCGGATCAATGCTTCGAATGCCGCTGTGGCAACAGGCAAGTGTCGTCAGATCGCCAACGGAGGCGTGTTCATCGATGCCTCTGAGAACAAGTGGCAACAGATCCACGACGCCAAGACCGAGGCCGTGGTTGATCTCATCGAAGAGCTGAGCGGTGCGCCGGCGCTCGTCGTGTATGAGTACCGACATGACCTCGAACGGCTGCAGAAGGCATTGGGTAAAGACACGCCCTTCATCGGCCGTGGTGGTGTCAAGCCGGCAAAGATGCCCGAGCTCATCAATGAGTGGAACAGAGGTAGAATCCCCTACATCATTGTCAACGCGCAGTCGATGGCACACGGTGTCGATGGGTTGCAGGAAGCCGGCCGTGCTGTTATCTGGCACTCACTCACCTACAACTACGACGACTACTTTCAGCTGATCAGACGGCTACAGCGCTCGGGTCAGCGAGAACGCGTCCTCGTGGCCCACATCATCGCCAAGGGGACCGTAGACAGAGCTGTCTTGGGAATGGTGCGGGCGAAGGGTAAGACCCAGCGGAACTTCTTCGATGCGCTGCGTAGATATTGGAACACAGAGAGTTGAAAATCTGAGAGAATAGGTGTTGCTTCATTGATCTTGTTAAGGAGTGTTTGATGTTCTCACTACCCCCGTTCGTCTGCGTCTCGCAGACCAAGGCAGCATCAGCCATTGTGCTCTCGTACAATGAGGCCGATGACACCGTCCTCTACGTTCCGATCGATACCCTGAAGGGCGTCGTCGAGACCACCAAGAAGTTCTTCAAAGAGTATCACACCACCGACTTTCCTGTGAAGCGCGCGGCAGGGCACTATTGTGCCGAGACGACCCGCCGGCCGTTCGACATGGCCACCTTCAGAGAGCTCCGGAAGCTAACCACCAATCACCTCATGCCTGAGCACGTCACCCTTGGCGAGCTCAAACGCATGGTCGTCACCATTTTTTCAAAAGACGGGAAGCGTATTCGCTCAGTTACGCCGCTCGACTATTTCCCTACCACTGAGCGACCAAAGGAGTCAGAAGATATGGCAACAGCAGCAAAGAAACCCGCAGCAAAGAAGCCGGCCGCTAAGCCGGTAGCCAAGGCAGCAGCCGCAAAGAAGGTAGCCGAGAAGGTCGTAACGGCATCCGCCAAGAAGGCTGAGAAGCTACAGGCCAAGCCCAACAAGGAAGACAGTGGCGAGACCCGCGGCCGCAAGCCAGGTGCTGGTGCTCTGATCCGTGAGCTGATCCTCGCAGGCAAGGAGTCTGACGCGATCTTGGAAGCGGTGAAGAAGCAGTTTCCGGATTCGAAGGCAGGTCCGGCAGATGTCAGCTGGAACCGCTCGAAGTTGAAGAAAGACGGCCTGCTCAAGTAAGGAGGCCGACTATGTTAATCCTGTTGGAAGGTTGTGACGGGTCGGGGAAGTCCACAACTGCCAAGCTCTTGGCAGAACGGCTACCCGGTGCCGTCACCGTCCACCACGGTTCGTATAAGGGGCTCGGTCCCCAAGAGCTGAGCGTAGCGTATATGGCATCACTGCGCTCAGCTCTTGGTGGCGCCCACACGATCATGGACCGTTCCTGGCTCTCAGAGCCCATCTACGCTGACGTCTTCCGCAATGAGCCGTCACGCATCTCCTCAGTCAGTCGACGCATGCTTGAGCGCGCAGCTCTGCGCTGTGACGGCGTTGTTGTGCTGTGTAGACCACCGTTTGAGAGATGTCTACAAACATTCCGCGGCCGCCTAGCCGAGGAGATGTTGAAGGACTCAGGTCAACTGAAGCGGGTCTACGACGGCTACCAGCTGCTAGATACCCACCTCCCAGTCGTTGAGTTCGACTACACGACCGAGTCGATCGACCAACTCATGATGTGGATCGAGGCAGCTGTGTTGGAGCGGCGTGCACATATCAAGGTCACGCTCTTGGGCGACCGGCCGAACGTACGCACCCACGTCCAAGAGGCGCTCCAGGTCCCATTCGTCTCGTTCACAGGCGCTGGCTGTTCTGAGTGGTTAGCCGCTCAACTAGACGATGCTGGGATCAGCGAGTACAACCTCAACTGGGCCAACGCGTTCACACACGACGGAAAGGACAATGATACAGACCTCCTCATCCCCGGCGGTGAGGTCATTGCCCTTGGCAACTATGCCAGCACGTGGTGTCGTAAATATGGCGTGACCCACCAAGTCTGCCCGCACCCGCAGTACCACAAGCGGTTCTACTTCAGCCGCGAATATCCACTCATCAAGGAGCTCAAACGTGTCCTCGAACGCCCATAGGATCACCTCATTCCGCAAGATATACGAAGACCTCAACAACACCGGACTGCCCAGTCGGCCACGCGGTCAGCTGACGATCGAGCTGTTGGATTACCAGTATACGCTGGCGCCGTTCGACCGCTTCCCAGCCTTCCCGAGCCGCAAGTTGAATCTGGACTACATCAAGGCAGAGACGCTGTGGTATTTGAAGGGTGACCTCGAGGATCTGTCCATCTGTGACCACGCGAAGATCTGGGCGGACTGTGTAACCTATGGGAAGCTGCACTCGAACTATGGGTACTACATCTTCAAGGAGGGCGGCATCGACTACGTCGTTGACTGCTTGACACACGACAAAGACTCACGCCGAGCTGTCATCACCATCCTGGCCGATGACCACTTGTTCCTACAGAACAAGGATGTACCATGCACCTCGCTCCTCGCCTTCCACATCCGTGGCACGTTCCTCCACTGCTCAGTCCACATGCGGTCGCAAGACGCCGTGTTTGGCATGGGGAACGATGTGCCCTTCTTCTCTATCGTACAGGAAATGGTGCTCAAATATCTGCAACGCGTGTACCCAGACCTACAGATGGGCACGTTGACGGTCAAGGTGGACTCGTTCCACGCCTATGAGCGGCACTTCGACCTCCTCGACAAGCTGGTGAAGGAAGAGCAGATATACGTCGAGGCACCGAGGATCTCAAGCGCCAGTGAGGTAGATGATATGCGGGCTGGTAAGTTTGACACAGTAGGTGGGCTGTTTCAGAGCTGGTTGGTAGACTGCTATGCGCCCGACGCGTGATCAATACTTCGCCGACATGGCGAGCCTCGTGGCACGACGCTCCACGTGTCTACGGCGGAATGTAGGCGCTGTGGCCGTCAACGCGCGCGGCCACGTGCTTGCCACTGGGTACAACGGCGTGCCGATGGGCGTGTCGCACTGTAACGACCACGACCAGTTCCACGAGACTGGTTTTCCGCACGCGTGCACCGCGGCGAATGCGGCCAGTGGTACTGCTCTCGACGGCTGTCATGCGATCCATGCTGAGCAGAACATGCTATTGCAGTGCCGAGACCCGTGGGACATCCACACTGTCTACTGCACCGCGTCGCCCTGCATCACCTGCATCAAGCTTCTCCTCAACACCTCATGCGAGCGGATCGTGTTCCTAGAGGAGTATCCACACCCAGAAGCACGTGACCTGTGGGTATCCATCAAGGGTCCAACCGGTTGGGTAAATCATGGAGAATTAATGGTATAATACTCTAAATAGGAGAGGGTTGTGGAGCTGCCTCAGAAGGTCGAGGACAAGATTGTCCGCGTGACAGAGACAGGGTGTTGGTTGTGGGTCGGTGAGCTGAACCGCAACGGCTACGGGATCCTGACGATGCCAGGCGGTAAGCGGATGGTGGCCCACAGGGCTGTGTGGGTCGTGGTTGGCAGGTTGTTGCGAAACGCCAAGACCCACGTACTTGACCACACGTGTAGGACGAGGTGCTGCGTAAACCCGCACCACCTTGAAGAAGTTACCCATGCCGAGAACACCAAGCGCGGCATCGCTGTTTTGTTTAGGAGAGAACCATGAACATGCGTAAGACGATGCAGAAGTTCCACGAACACAGAGACGGACTGGTCTTCTGGACCTCCCTCTGTGCATTAGCGGTCTACCTTGTGGTAACACTGTGGCCATGATCAGCAGGCTTCAGAAGGGAGGCGCTGAGCTCTACGCGTTGTGCCTACGTGCGTGGATCCGCTATCTGTGGGCGACGTATGTCATTCTGTCGCACGGAGCATCGGACAAGGTGCTCGATGACATCGAGGCAAACATAAGCGAGCTAGAGGAACAGCTTGAGCGCTTTACCATCTACCACAACCTGAGGAGCACACGCCATGGCTGAGTTTCCATCTGATGAGTGGTGGGTAGAGAATGGGCTTGGTGACTATTCACACTGGCGGAAGCTGGACGATGACACGTGGGTATGTCTTGGAAAGATGCTCTACACAACGGCCATCCTTGTTGACGTTATGGAAACTGGATACGCTTTCCGCTACTGCTTTGAAGACCGCGCCAAGGCTGTTGAAGAGCTCTCCAAGATGGAGACCATCGACTCAGTGCCGGAAGGCTACATCGTGCGGAAGCCTGAGCTGTTGCCAACTAAGCTCATCTACATCGGTGATCACTTCTACAGTGAAAGCCGCTCCATGATGAGCCCGATCTACACAGAGGACGGCCAACGCTATGACTGGGGCTTTGTGCAGCGTGATCTCAGAAACGGCCATGAAGTCACTATCCGCCGCGCAACGGCTGCAGAGAAGAAGGTGTATCAGGTTAGGCTTGAAGAGCTGAAGGAGAAGTTCAAATGAACTCAGACGCGATCTACTTCAGGGCAGAGGAGCTGCTTGAGCGCCTGCTGCTGCCCAAGCTTCAAGAGCACAGCGCTGGTGGCGTGGTGTACTACACAGGTGATGACGTCACCGTCTGCCGACGTACCTCTTTGCCATTAGTTGTTCGCTCTTCGGACATCGGTTATCAGATCATAGGTGGCTGGGTCGTCGGGCCTGGTGAGCTGTACAAAGAGATTGAGCGTACGTACTCGAAGAAGGAGTGAGTGAATGAACTGCCCTAAATGCGGATACAGCGACAACGGAACTGGAGACATGGTGCATGCATGCAACACAACTTTTCCATACCAGCGTGCCACCCCAGAGCAGCCGAAGGGGCTGGAGGTTGTTGATATTCCTGATGAATTACATGACTGGTGGGCGTCTGGTTCTGAGGATTTCTACGAATTTAAGAGTCTTGTAACTAAGGCAATGAGTGCCCACGCAGAACAAGTAAGAGCGGAGACGATTGATGAGTGTTGGAAGGTTTGCGAAGCGAAGGAAGCTGAATTGCGCGCACTCAATGATCCAGATACTTACGGACGTATGGCGGATGGTGCAGGTGAAGCTGCTGATAGTGTCCGCGCCCTTGGAGAGAAGAAATGAGTGAACAAGAGTTTGATCTAGCCTTTGACCAGATGTTGAGGACGTTCGGTAAATCGACTGTAGGTGCTTTCAATGTAAAGGAATATGTAGAAGTAATGAAAAAGCAACTCCAATCCTCCCGCGAGGATGTAGAGAGGCTGGCGAACGAGCTGCGTAATGTACTCCCTTGGGTTGTGACTCAGGAAGTGGCGTGTAACGGCCTTAAATGCAGAGAGGCGGTTTGTATGTCTTGCAACATGGACGCAGCAGAAAACGCAGAGAAAGCCTCTCAAGCATCAATCAAGGCCAGTGAAGCCCTAGCCGCCCACGACAAGGCTAATAGTTAAGGAGAAGTGAGATGAAATTCCACAGCACACGTTATGCAATCACGGCCGCTTTCGGGGCTTTATGTGTAGGTGTCGTTACAGCGCTATTCCGGGATGTTCAACTATTCCCATTGCTTCTGTTGATCGTCACAGGAAGTTTTGCTGTCGGGCTGGCATGCAAGATCGTAATCCCATTTCATCAAGACGGCGACAGCTAAGGAAAATGATATGAAAGACTTTCTTGTTATCGCTATAGGAATTATCACGATACTCGCGGTCATGGCTGGCGGAATGTATGCAGCGCGTTTATTCAGCAACGCAACAACGCCTATCACCATGCACCAGCCAAAGCCCGGCATCACTTGCGCAGCTATGGTTACTGCTGACGGCGCAGCTTTGTCTTGTTGGAAGGACTAAACCATGAACACCACAAACAATGATGCATGCAGGGAGCCGGTTGCTGAGGTAGTGCGAATTCACTACAACGGTGACAATCGGAATATCGGGACGCAGCTATGTAATTTGCTACCCGGTGTGAGAGTTATGGACGGCACGAAGCTCTACACCGCCCCTCCCTCTGTCGAGGCGCTGCAAAAGGAAGTGGCCGAACTGAAAGAACAGCTCGAATTCACCAAGCAGCAGGTCATCTGTGAAATGGAAAACACCGAGCACTTCAAGCAACTCACCCAAGCGCAGGCCGCTAAGGTGCCGGATGAGCATGTTGGTGTTGTGGGGCTTGATCATCGCATTCTTTATAACCCGCGCTGGGAAGACCTTGCTCCACACACTAAGCTATACGCCAAGCCGCAGCGCAGCGCATCCGAACGGTTGTTCTCTGCCGTTAAAAAGGTAATTGATGATCGCCTGACCACCTATAAGACCAAGGGCGGCCATTATGTAAGCCTTGAAATAAATGGCGAATTGGCTTGGATTCTCCCTTGCGATCTGTGGCTTGAATTGGAAGCGGCTTACGAGAGTTCCGCCGCCCCAGCACCGCTTACCGTAGCGCAGGGCTTGCCTGTTTCACAGGAGCCGAAATACACGACGGACGGCAATCACATCATCAACCGCGCCAGCGGCGAACCGATCCCGCACGATGAGCCGATCTTTATATTCCGGGCTCGCGACCGCTATGCAGTTCATGCGCTGGATGCGTATTTGAATCGGTTGCCGATTAACCCAGACCCAACACAGAACACGCATTGGCATGCTGTACGTCATCGCACCAAGGACTTCGATGACTTCGCAGAAGCTCACCCGGAGCGCATGAAGCAGCCCGACACCGCCCCGCCCCAATCAGAGACGGATAAGGAGCGGAAGCATGTTTAAGGTACACGGCTTCCTCAATAACAAAAGGGTCATCAACTGGCGGATGGAACACCTGCCTAGACTTGGCGACACCCTACGTTTCGCTGGCGAAAAGTACGGGACAGTCACAGAGGTCATCTGGTGCATAGATGAATCAGACAAGGAAGGTCAGCGGGTGAATTTACGCATTGAGCACGCACCCGACCAACCGCAACACGCTGATGGGGAGGGCGGGAAGTGAAGTTTCTACGCACCAGGGAGTGCGAGATTTGCCGCACTGAAGGCTTTGTCGGTCGGCTGGTACATAAGCGGCAACATCGAAAAAGGCCGCACAGCCTGACGATCAAATACAACAACCCGAAAGCCCTGCACAACCTCGCAGACCGGAGAAACAAGAAATGACACCAAACACCGAAGGACTGACCAACACCACACAGGAAGAACTGATTGACGCTCTGCAAGCCGCAATCCTTAACGGTGAGTTACCAGCAGCTTGCGAGGGTGCTGTTGATTGGATTCAGCGTCATCTTAGCAGCACCCCGCCAGCCGAGCAGCCAGCAGCCGAAGGGATGACGGATGCGGAGATTGATGACTTAACGTATCTCCTAGACCTCTACGACACGGAAAGCAGTGCTAATGTTGTTGGCCCGCGTAATTTCGCCCGCGCCATCATTGCCCACCTTGCCAGCAAGCGGGACGGGGAGGCATTTCCGTACCATGAGACTTTTAACGCGATAGGCGATGCTGTCCGTATAGAGGGTACAAACCTAGCAATTAGCGTCATCAAGTTCCGTGAATCGTTTGCCCGTCGAATGGCCGCCCACCCACCCGCCAATCAGGGAGCAGACCATATCGAGCACAACCTCGAAATGGTTGAAAAGGCTACGGGGAGTGGAGAGCTGCCGGCGTTACAGGGTCAATTAAAGGCAGACATTGAGAGCCTATGCAGTTTTGTTGTGCCAGATCGTTTGCGGCAGCGGTTGGAAGCCGAAAAGATCGTTTCACAAATTGAAGCCTACGCCCGTCAAGCCATCGCCCAATGTGGGGATAGGAGGGATGCTCTACGTTATCGCGTTCTAAGCCGCTGCTGCAATAACCACATGATTGCTCCAATAAGTGTGTCTGAGTTCGATACCGTATCTTGGAACACAATATGCAGTAGTGATGAACTTGATGCTGCCATTGATGCCATCGCCAAGGGGCAGAATGTCAAGACAACCCTTTGACCTCCCTGAGTGGGATGACCCTAGCGCAGGTCCAGAATTCTTCGAGCCGCGTTTTCGAGATCTTCTTGAGGATACTGAGCAGCTGGAGCAAGCGCTCGTCCTAGTGGACCACGCAGCGGAGGTTCTGCGGCGTACAGCCGCTTGGCCATTCCCGTCCTCGACAGCTGAGACACACCAGGCGCCAAGGACGCGGCCGCACCAGGGTGCGCTGCTGCAGCCATTGCCAAAGACAGCGGACCAGTTCCGCGCATCTGAGGCGCCTGACGAGTAGCCAGGGTCTGTGCTACCTCTGGTAGATCCTTGAGTGTTGCCATCATCGCGCGGGTGTCACCGCTCATCGTGGGCTCTAGACGCTCAATCAGCTCCTGGTTGCGTGGGTTGTGGATCGCACCATACAGCTCTTCAGCCGAGTTAAACGGACGGTTCCGAGAGCCTACCTTCCGCGCAAACGGGTTCTGGACCACAGCTGGTGCTACGACGTCTGAGTAGAACTGCTTGGCACGCTTGTACTGATCAACGACCTCACGGGTGCCAGAGTTTGTAGAGGCCCAACGCTCGACCTCATTGTCGAGACCTGAGCGCAGATCTTGGAGCAGCTGTTGGGCGCGCGACTGAGCTGCCGTCTTGTTAGCAGGTTGAACTCGGTCGAGTGAACCGATGGCCTTGTTGACAGCAACACGCATGTCGTGGTATGTCGTCATCGGGATCCCTGCTGCTTTGATGTCCTTCTGAGACGCACCCTTCTGCAACGCATCACCTATCCAGGTTAGCGCCTTGTCATCGTAGTTGTTGACCAGATTCACAGCGAGCTCAGCGGCCTCATCACCACCCACAGCCTTCTTCTGCATGCTCAACAGCTGTGGCACGGAGTAGATGGGTGTGACGTTGCCGACGCCTTTCTGCAGCGCCAGGTCATCAACAGCTTGGTACATATCACGAGCCTGTTTGTAGCGCTCACCGATCGAAGCCTTCAACTCTTGTGAGAGGTTACCACCAGGCACAACCTGTTCAGCCATACCTCCACCGGGTACAGGCACTTGGCGGGTCGCGTCAAGGCTCTCCTTCAGCTTCTCGGCCTGGCGTTGAACTCGACCGGGATAGCTTGCCATGTTCCGCTCCATGTTACCGATCGGAGATGATGCGTCCAGTTGGCCTATGGTCGGACGCAGCTCACCTGTGAGCCCTGCTCGTTGGGCCGCTGTGTCAGTGTCCAATAACCGTTGACCAGCCGGTGTAAACTTACCGCGCGCGGCGTTTAAGCCTCGACCGACGTAGTCAAGACCCTTGAGACTGAGACCCGTTGTGGCTGCATCAATGCCGCCCTCAAGTGCCGACGTGGCAAGCTCTTGGCCGATGCCGCGGGGACGATCAGGGCCTCCGCGCAAGAAGCCAAGACCACCGGCAGTGGCCATCTGGGCTGGGATGGTAGCAGGCGCGATGGCATATGGGATGACCTCGGCACCGAATGAACCAACTTGACCAGCCGGTGTTTCACGGAGCTGACGAAGTGCACCGCGGCGCTGGGCGCGTTCATTGCCGATCTCAGCAATGCGTTGCTGCCCGGCTTCGCCTTGGCCTGGGAACGCCAGTTGAAATTTCTCAGCACCAGATACGAACGGTTCTTGTAGCGTACCACCGAAACCGGCAAGCGCGCGCTTTACCCATGACGGCTCGATCTCTTCAGCGATTGAGATACCCTTGCGACGAGTTGCCTCATTCCGCGCTTGCGTCGGAGCAGTATTGAAGCCACCAGGAGCTTTCGGTGGTGGTACCACGTCACCGGCAATCATCCGGTCCAGGTCTTCGTCACTCAGCTCTTCGTAGTTGATCTCGGCCATTATTGTGCTCCGATGTTAAAGCGACCAGCCACTTGTTTGTTCAACGTAGCCATCTTGGCCATCTCTTCTTTCATGAGTCGTTGCTTGCGAGCATTCCACTCTGGGGATACTACACCAGTCTGCGGGTCCATGTAGTTGTTGATCTCCTTGGCGAAACGGATGCGACTGTTCGCCATGGCCGACATGAGGTCAATCAGCGCGGCGCGGCCCTCGGCCGTAGCTTGAAGACCTGGAACAAGACCGCGTAGGATCTTGTTTTCGTAGTCAGACATCGCACCCGGCAAAAGGTTTTTACCGTCGGCCGTGCGGGTCAGCAACGCCATCTTGCCAGCGATCGAGCCGGCTAGGTTGGCAGCGTCCGTCGCGTCGCCTGTGTCGATACCGAGGGACTTGAGAGAAGAGCGGATACCTTGAATCTTCTCAGCTTGCTCGCCCTCAGGCATGTTCGGCGTCTGATACAGGCGCTTGAGGAGATCCAACTGACTGACAAGCTGTGACGACGCTGCGGCCGCGCCTTGAAGATCGATCGCCTCTTCAGCCAAGGCCTTCCCGGTAGTCTTGGCGCCTTCCTTTTGGAACTCGCGCTTAACTTCGTCCTTCTTCTGCAGGCCGAACGGGGCACCGTACTCTTGAGCGATCTGATTCAACCTGTTCACAGTGTTCGTGTGCAGATCCGGGTTGCCTGGGTTAGCCTCTAAGCGACGGATCAGCCGAGCGACCTCATCTTGAACCTCAGGCGGTAGGTCTACGCCCTCTGTGGACGAAGTCTTACCATCAGGACCTTGCATGCGCAACGACGGACGCGGGCCGGCCTGACCAACTGGAGTTTCCACGGAAGAGATGCCGCCCTGCGGCGCAGCAGGAGGAATTCCACCTGACATAGCTGCGGTGCCTGTCGGAGGAATATTAGGACTACCCACTGACTCTGCATTCTGAGCAAGGATTCGTAGTGCTTCGGCCTGGGCTGCAGCAGTAGCCTCTTCCATCGTCTTGTAATCACCTGCCTCGATGTACTTCTTGGCGAGTGTCTCAGTCATCCTGTTGAGATCAGTCATCGACTTCGGACCGTACGTCGCTACAGGTGCGCCTGAACCTCTGCTGAACACGGTTGTGGTGCCATCTGCATTGCGGCGGAACTCAAAGCCGATAGCACCACCACGACCGCCCAGTGAACGCATTAGAATGTCGTTCGACTCAAGCGCGCGCAGGTCAGCGCTCTGCATCCGGGCCACATCCCCAAGATTCTTGATGTTCTGTTGCGCGCGACCCTGGCGCCCGCGCGAAACGGCTGCACCGGTATTGGCAAGCATCTGGCCGAAGTTACCAACGCGCGGTTCTACCGAAGCTGCACCCAGCGCTGCGTCACCCCAAGCATAGTCGTTGTCACGAGCATTTTCCTGCTCTATAGCAGCACGGAGCTGCTGCATCTGGTCTGCGTAAGCGCCCTGCTGTTGTGTGCGGTAAGCACCTTGCTGCTGCGCCCGCTCCTGCGCCAGTTGTTGAAGCGCACCCATCGGGTTACCGACCGGATCAATTGGACCTGCCATTTGATTCTCCTTAACTGAGAGCGGAGTAAGCGCCCGATGCTCCCTGCCATGCACTCATGAGCGGGCTGATACCGCCTGTGCCAGCGTATGGGTTGGTCGATTGTGTCGTCGATGTACTGGTTGGAGCAGGCATACCGCGGAGCAAGGATGAGAGCCAGTTGAGTTGATTTTGCTGGTAATCACGTTGACCTGTGAAGTCACCGTAGGCCATATCAAGCGACTTCTGAGTCTGATCCTGCTGCTGTTGGCCGACACCGGATTGCATCATCGCGTCTGTATAACCGAGCTGTGAAACAACCTGGCCAAGACCACCGATACGTTGAAGGTCTTGAAGAGCCAGTTGAGACGCGTCACCGTAACCAGACCGCATCAGCTCGCCTTGTTGACGCATCACCGACTCGTTCGTATCACGGAGGGCTCTGTTTGTGAAGTCGGCATTACGCGAGGAGCCGAACTGACCGGCTCCTGTGAATGTCGAATTCACCTGAGGCAACAAATTCTCCGTCAGGTTTCGCTGGCCCAACGTCGCCACGTTATCGACAACCTGTTGTGTATACGGGTTCATGTAGTCGCCGACGACTTGGTGCACGTTCTGCTGAGCCTCGTCCGTAAACGGCTTCCAAGTTCCTTGGTTGGCTTGTATCTGTTGGAATGCCGACTGTTGCGTCGGGTTGAAGCCGGCGATACGACTACCAACGCCATAAGTTCCTACGTTCTTCGGAGGCGCGTACGGCTGATATGCAGTGTTGGCGGCAGTTTGTCCCTGCCCGACCAGATTGCGGGTGGCGCTCTCAAGCCAACCTGGAATAGTCGAAGTGGAGGACTGGTAGTTCATTGTCGGAGTGGTTGCCATGTCACTTTCCTCTCTTCATGTACTGCTCTGGGCGTTTAGCCTTCGGCGGAATTTTGTTAGGTTTTGCCGAACGCTTGTGCTTACGGATATTCTCGCGCATCTCGTCCAGTATTGCAGCACCGGCAGCATTATTTCCATCACCTAGTGCAGCAACTATATCAGCGTCGAAAACGTATTCACCATCAGAGAGGCGTGCGTCAATCAAATCATCCTGTCCACCTGTTGATCCACCGAAGTACCGAGCCAGGCCGCCGTCAGCCATCTTCTTCATACCTGATGAACCCAGCGAATTGTTCTTGAAGAACAACGCTTCGGCGCTGCCGCTTCCGACAGCTGGCTTCTTGACTTGTTCACGCAAATTCTTGAAGTTAGCCGGTGTGTCATACATCGCTCTTCGCGCGGCATCGGCTACCATCATCTTTTTCTGAGCGTCGCTGTACTTCGCGTATGCGTCCTTGCTCTTCTTGGCATCCAGATAGGAGAGAAGACCACCGACGCCAGAGACGCCCACCTTGAAAGCATTCGACCCGAGCAGTTTGTCAAGAGATCCGTCTTTTTCTAGTAGCTTCGATAGGTCGAAACTTTCGGAGGGATACCATGACGATGTATCACCAACGTCCAAATATGATCCTGTAGAACCCAGGTCGTACATACTCGATCCAAAATCATTGAATGAGCCAGTAGAACCCAGATCAAACATGTCAGTGAAGTCAAAGTCATCAAACATTATAATACCCTCCACCAAAGGGATTTCCATATGGGTTACCCATATATCCAACATTATACCCCGTTGGCTGTTCATTAGGCGGCTGCATGTACTGTGCTAGACCACCAAGTTGAGACGCAAACTGTGGTTGGAAACTGCTTGCGCGACGCGGCATGTCTGGTCGATCAGGCTTTCCAGCTACAGCGTCAGTCAAGAAGTCAGCTCCAATATCGCCCAACTTATTTGCGGCAAAACTGGGCAGACTCGGTATCTTGTCGCTTATCATCCCACCGAACTGTCCACCCAGATAACCGCCCAAACCACCCAACGCAGCTTTCTTGACGTCGCCTGTGCTGACAAGAGTACCGAGAGCACCACCTAAGATCGGACCGCCAACCAACGTACCGAGTCCTCCCGCCAAAATACCTGCAAAGCTGCCGAAACCGTTGCCGCTCGCATCATCGGCAGCATTCCGCTGCTTCTTGATGTTCTTACGGCGATCACTGAAGTAAGGGTCGTAGGCGTCAACGATTCTCTGTTGGTGCTCCCCAAGACCTCCAGGCATATAGCGGCCAATAGAGGCAGCGATGTCGTTGGGATCCGATGTTTCAATCCAACCTGTTCCGCGATCCGACAGACGGTCTCTGAACGCCTTTGCTGCCGCCAGGTCTAGCTGGTCATCATTAGCATCGGGATACATTTGCGAGAGCAGCTTGCGTGTGTACGACACGTTCTGCTTGGTTGCGTCACCGCGTATGCCATGCATGTACGACGCACCGACGTTCTGCTGAAGTCCGCCGACCAGATCACCTTTCTGGCCACCACGCTCTCCACTGGCGCGGCGCACAGAAAGCGGTGTAGAGTACCACGCACCGTACAAAAGATCTTCGTTCTTTGTGCCAGCGAGATCACGCCACTTTGCTTTGCTGACAGGGCGGCCAGAGACGGGGTCGAACCACTGCATCGTTGACGCGTCGAAGATGTTACCCTGTTTCCGTTTCTCTTCTTGCTGACGCAACTTCTCAGCGGCGCGTCTTTGCTTCTGTGCAAAAGTATCTTCACTAGACATAGTATTAGTTCCTGTTATCTCCGGGACCTATGTGGACCAACACCCGACCCATCTGAAAATCACCACCGGCGACGTTAGAGGAAAACTTCAAACTGATAATGCGCTCTTGAGTCTGCATGTCGACATATTCCGTCGTGTCATCAAATACCAACACATCACCAACAGTTACTTCTGAATTTGCAAAACGCTGCCCTATGACTTCAACGGTCATCTCACCAGATTGTACGAAGTCAGGCTCTATGCGTACGATCCGTGTCCAAACATCTTCACCTTCAACTTGACTCTGCACGCCACCAGTCGCATAGCCAAAATTGCTTGTCTGCACATAGCTCTCAATTGCAGTCTGGTTATCCAATATGACGCGGTCAGTACCAACCTCATGCGCGTATGCACTGTAAGTGTTAAACGTGTCTGAGATCGTAGCCGTTGCGCCACTTGTGTTGTCGACGAGCCCTTCGCCTACGATAAAGTCTTCAACCATACCAGACACGTAATAGTTGGAACCACTAATCTGCTCAACCAAACCACTTACGCCTGATGAGACACCAGTCACGCTATCACCAACAGAGATTGTACCAGCGATAGCTGATAGAGTCAAGATGACAAGAGCGTTTGGCAGTGAATCCGTAAGCACAGGATACCTGAAAACCTGCGGGAAATACCCTGCGCCTCGGGTTATCTGGTTGTCGTACCAAACCTGTTCACGGACGTTGTAAATCACACAATGGGAACATTCTTCTGCATCCCCAAACGGGAAATGCCAGATGATCTCACCGAACTTGGAGTTTTTCGTAACCCAAACTTTCTGCCTTGCGGCGTAGTTCAAGTTGTCGTAGAACCAGTTCAGATTCATATTGTTGGGAAGCTCAGCAGTTCTGTTACCGTCACAAGTCATGAAACGGTCGATACCAGCCCAGTAGTACACACCGTCGTACTCGATAACGCTGCTCTGAGATAGGATAGATGACTGTGATGATATGTGTGTGAACCTGAAGATAGCGCTACCGCCGACCCAATCCATACGGATCACCGAATCCAAAGACCAGAGCAGCGCTGCCGGGCCGCTACCTGACCGCAGTTGCATACCCTTTACGATCTTAGCCCCGGTGACTCGGTCAGCACCAGCATCACCGATATTTCCTGCCGATGTCCGCCAAACCTGAGGCTGGTTCGCATCTGACCACTCGACCTGTCCGTCAGAACCATGGCACACAGTGTAGGGTGGGATGGAGAATATACCACCGGACACTGACGGCGCATCCGTGATCACGGTGAATACGCCCGTACCATTGGCTAGGCCGAGATATGGCTGAAAGCCAGTGGCGTCATCGATGTTGGTAAGTGACGTCGCAGCGTGGGCGAGCACAACCGTCCCCTGTGAGCCAACAGCGTCATCGTATTGCGTTGCGGATGACCACACGTAGTCGTCGTTCGGTGTAAAGCCCACAGGCGTGCGATTAGTGGTGGACGCACCAAGGCCATTCTGATCTACCAATAACATCTCAATGCCAAACACTGAAAACATGTACAGCGCGTTCAGTGATGAGCGTGACCACACAAGTACATTGCGAATTGGGCCAGCGAGTTGGTTTGTGATCTGACGATACCCACCCATCTTGCGCGGACGACCGCGTTGAAAACGCACCCACTGTGCATCGGAGTAGTGTTGGCTGTCGAGATCCGTCCCGTCACGTTTTACACCAGGAAGGATAGGTAGCTGTGAAGTTTTGGTAATATCGCCCATATCAGCAGTTGAAGTATCCGATGTCTTTCAAGGCCTTGAGTCGCAAAGGCGTATAGTTGGACGATATTATGGCAGACGCTGCGCCGTTTACTGTATATCCAACGCTTTGTACCGTCACATTATTTGCACCAGCCACACGCAACACAGTGACACGATTGGTTAATGGTTTCGGTATGTCTATTGTAACAGCGCCGGCTGTAGAGTCAACAAGGATAAAGTCATCCTGATAGTTCGACACGTAGCTAGCATCAACAGAACGAATATTTTCAACAGCAGCAAGACCCTCCAACGTGTCATGTGTTGGAACCCTGTCTGAGTTGTGGTAGTGGAGGCGTGTATCACCACCATTCACAAGCTCAGCTTGGTCTTGTTCATTGAGTGCCACGAGACACTCCTAGCGAATTACGATAGTCTTCTTGCGCATCTAACGATTCTCTGAATTTCACTTCTCTGGAGTCTGCGAGGGCAGCTTCCCCTGTAAAAAATTCTGTAAGAACTCTTGTGTCCTCTCTAGATAAGTCCGCTCCAGTGGCTGGGGGGCAGTCACTTCTGGAGGCCGAGGGCACACGGACAGGTCTGGCTTCTGTAAGTTGGCGCAGGCGCTTGACAGCAGCAATGCGCTCAGACTCAATAGCAGCGATCTTTTTCTGAGACTCTTTTTCACGCTCATCTTGTCGCCGCTGTAGTTCGTCAGTCTTCCTCGCAGATTCTCGAACGGCATTATATGCCTCCTTCAGTTGTGTGTTCTCAAGCTCTTTACGCATGGTGTTACGACCACCGTAGTATGTTGCTCCAAGTAACGTAATAACGGCAAGAATTGCACCAGCACCTACGACAGTATGTATGGATAATTGGCTTCCAAGCATGATCAACTCACCTCTACAAAGATGACATCACCGATACTCTCAGCAGCCAAACACAAAGCTATGATCTGGTTGAGAACACCGGCGCAGTTAGACACCCCATTGGGTTTTCTCTTCGCCCCTACAAGCGGGCACCCTTCTGTGTCTTCACTGGTATTGCCCCCATGAAACTTTACCTCTGAAAAACCTGGTACATCTAAAAATTCTGGCAGCTCACGTTTAAAGCGGCTGGAGTACTGCATCTCAAGTTTATAGCGTCCCCTAGGTATCGCAGTCTTTCCTTTGACCTTAACACCGCCAGACTCAAGTTTACGGTCGAGGTCTTCGCAGACATCAGCCAGGCGCTTACCGTTTTCGTCAAACAAGATACCAAGCGTGAAATCCTCTCCAAACGTGTCACGCTGCAAAACCCAGTTGCGCTCCATTACAGTCTGCCTTTCAAGTTTTCTAAACTGTTGTTAAGTTTTTCAACCTCAACCCTCAGTTCTTGGTTCTGCTCTTTAAACTCTACAATCTGACGGGTCAGATGAGCTATTTCAGCCCGCAGGGTGATGTTCTCCAGCTGAAATGCATTGACCTTTTTTGCAAGTTCCTCGTTCACGTTGTTCATACGCTCTAGCTCACCGCGCATCATCTCGATCACCGTGAGCTGTACTTCATCAGTTCGAGTGGCCAGCTCAGATCGTGCATCAGCCTCTTTGTCAGAGCGAATAAACTTCTTCCAAACGCTGTAGGCGGCAGCGCCACCAGCGACCAGGTATCCAAGCCACTCCGCTATGTTCGCCCCCATCTTTTTTCACCCCTCTTATTGTGTTGAAATCTGTGCCTCAAGCGCTGCCAACTTCTGCTCTAGTACCGATACCCGCTTCTCATAGTCTTGACAAACCATCATCAACGGGGCAGTAAAACGTTCGTACATCAACCCATCAGGGCGCATAACCGCATCCTTCTTCGGCATCTTGAGCATCTTACCATTTCTCTCAACGGCTTCGTAGTCTTCAGGAGCGTATCCATAGGATACAAAACGTGGGTCGATTTCTGCCACTTCTTCTGCGATGGCACCATACCAGGACCAGTCGGCGCGATCTTCAGCGCAAGTTGAACGATACCAAACGGCGCGGAAGCTTTGTACCAGAGCACGCGCACGACTAAGCTCCATGTCTTCCACATCCGTCTTGAATGCTGCTGAGGACGTTGAACGCGCAAACGTCGCTGCAGATGAGATAAACACATTTGCTGCAGAGGCGGTTGTCGTTGTGTAGGTGTCGTCGGACTGTATCCGGCCCTTCACAGCAAGAAAGCTGTCGTCGGCAACAGAGGGAACGACAGGACCTATGGTGAACTGGTTGTCCATGACCACGACGCCAGCAGTTGAGGCGGTGAGCGGCTGTATGGTGAACGCGCTAGAAGAACCTGTGTACGTTATGGCTGCCACGGATCCAGTACCAGCCCCACCGTAGGTAAAAGCAATCTCAGTCGATGAGCCTGAAGTCGTTCCCATGAACGTCATACCTGGGCTGGTGGACTCAATTATCAGGTCATCAGCACCTATATTGGGTGTCGGAGGTGACGCCACCGTAGTTGTGCTAACGGTCAATGCACCGCCTGAAGCGCCAACGACGCTCGAACTTGCTGTCTTGACGCGGCCACTACTGTCTATGTTCAGCCGAAAATTTCCAGCAGTGTAGAGTGCGATTGAGTCATTCGAGTTGTTGTAGAGTACGCCGCCACGTGAAGAAGACGCAGTATCACCAAGCCAAAGAGATGCGTTTCCTGTCGTACCACTGATCACGCTCAAATTGGCTGTGTCGCCAGCGGCAGAAGCATTTGCAAGCACAGCCACAGCTCCACCTGTGGGGACAGTCGGGATCGTGCTCGAACCCAGCTTTGCATCCACGACGAATGTCGAATCGGTTGGTAGTGTGGTGGTGCCAACTGTAACGCCTGTGCTCTTGATACCGAGCATGTTCACGAGTGCACTGGGAAGCCCAGCAGAAAACACGAGACGAAGTAGTCCAGCAGTACCGTCGGCAAGCGCACGGAACTTCGCACTGATACCGGGGTTGTTCGTATCCGACTGTTGGACATTCATCACAAAGACTTCTTGGCCGTCAGTTAGCGTTGTGTCTGTGTCCTCATATGTGACAGTCGGTGTCGCCTTTGTGACGTTCTGATCTATAGTCCAATCGGCGCCTGTGGTGAGCAGCCCGAGCACAGAAGAGCCGGCGACAGCAATACCAAGCCCGTCGGGGGAATACTTATACAAGCCTGTATTTGTCTGCGACGCAAAATTCAGTGCCGGCATCGCGGCCGAACCGTCGAGCATGCTCAGAACCGAAGACACGGCGACCGACTGAGCACTGTAGACGTTCGTTGCGTCACAGATCGCAATCACACGCTCACCTTGCGGAACTGCAACACCAGTCCCGGCTAGGGTCTTGACCGTCACTGACTGCGCTGTTGAGAGCTGCGATAGGACGTAGTACACAGACACGACGTTAGGCACGATCACCGTGACGGCAGAGGCCGGATTCCCAACGAAGGTCAGAAGTTTGTTAGAAGCTTGTGCAGACGTCAGCGTGAATGAACCACCTGCCGAGACGTCGAAGACAAGCTGTGTGAAGTTGTAGTAGAGCGAACGACCGAGCCCAACAGTCAGAAACGCGGCCCCTGTGCATACGACAAAAGCAGCCTCATTCGGTTGGAGCTGTACACTGACGACGCCGTCAATGGTCTCCGCACCATCTGGGTTGATTGTCAGTGTACCTGTGCCAGAGTTGTGCACCATAACAAAGAACCCGTCGCCGAGGGTGCTTGCCGGGCTCAGTGGAAGTGTGGCAGCGCCACCTGTGTAGTTGTACAGCTGGGCGCGCATGCTCTCCACAACTGTATCAGCACTGGCTGTTGTGTAGACCGCGTGTTCTGTGTTCAGCGTCCCGCCGATAGCAACGAGACCCATCCCAGCGAGTGCAGCGGCGTCAACGGATGAGGATCCGACACCAAAGTCAATCGTGCGGAAAAGCCCGGCAACAGTGCTGTTGTCAGCAACGTAGATGTACACCGCAAAACCTGGCTGGATGGTCTTCACCGCGCCGCCTATCGCGTCAACGATGTCAATCGCCTCTGAACCGAGATTGCGGAACAAGAAGTCTTCACCCACGGAGACTTCGTTTGCGCCTGGCAACGTCACGACAAGACTCGCAATATCAGTGTCAAAATCGATGATGTTCGTCAGCGGGTAGTCACCGACCGTGTTGTATGGCCAGATCAGCGTGATGCTCTCTGTAAGCGTGATCTCCGAGTAGCTCGTACCAGACGGTGGAATTGTCTGGTCGCCGAAGACTTTTGTGAAGTTTGTCATGTCAATAGTTCCTCAAACCAGCCGAATCAGGAGCTCTGCGTTTTGCATCTTCACTGGCCAGTGCGGCAAGTGCCCGATCATACAGACCTTGAAACTCAGCAACTCGTCCAGTGTTCTTCAAGAATGGCATCGCCTCAAGCAGTGATGCGTACAACAAAAGCTGTGGTGCGTATTGGGTGGTCCAATTAGTTTCGTTCGCCTCACTCAGCGGCTCAGGTCGTTCATGGTAGAGCAGCTCCATCTCGTAGTTCTCATCAGGAGTACCCACTATCAAAAACTGCTCATAGGTGTAATCAGCATAGTATCGTGGAACACCTGTGACGGTACTATCAGGCCAAAAAGCGCGACAATACTGGTATGAGCGAGACTGTAGAAACAACATCTCTCCACCCACCAATATTGAAAAGCTCTTCGTCTGCCGCCAACGCTCAGGTTTCGGGAGCGTTGGACCGTTCAAGACACCGTTAATCGCCTGTAAGTAGCCAAGCCCGTCGGCCTCAGACGCGATACGATTCTCAGCCAACATGACGAACGTCGGAATCTTCTCGACAAAGTCAGCGGAGTGGCGTTCACACCAAGATTCGATGTCGTCCAACAAACTGCTGTAGGTCATTGCAACTGGCATTATTCAAGCTCCGTATCTGGGCGCGGGTGACGTAGTGAAATGTCTTCTGTCTTACGGGCCGGTAGTCTCCACGGATCGTAAAGGTCAACGCACTCTGCGCAGTACCAGTTTAGGTTGTTGGGATCCTGCCTTAGGTCATCGTACTGTATCTTCATACAGCAGCGCGGACAAATGGCGATGGAAACCTTGTTTCCGTCCAGGTTTACAGGTAGGTACAGTGGCATGCTCTTCTCCTTACTTGGTGTAAGCAGAGATCATAGGCTGAAGATAGATTGGGGCTCCGTCGGACTCTTCGTCCTCGGCCTCAAGTAGATAGCGATCAGCCATGGCTTGAACGCGTACAAAAACAGGTTCTGGTGTATCAGGCATCTCGTAACAGAAACGAGCAGCTGTCTGCCAGATTATTGACTCCAACCAACGCTGCGGAACATCCAACGTATTTGTCAGTGTTCCCACGTCTTGTGGCTGTCTGTGAATAGCCAGTGTCAAGTGGTCGTAGTCGTTATTTGGGACAGGCCAGAGGGTTAGGCGTGGTGTCAACAGCTTCTCAAAGTAGTAGCTTGTAGACGGGCGTCCCTTCTGAGCCTTATCGTTGATTGCATACCACGTGTCTCGGTTCCATTGTGTTACTGGAAGATCGTAGACATCGGTCGCGATGTAGAGCTCACTGAATACAGCTGTTGTTGAAAAAGTGGCACGGAAAAACATACCAGTTTGCTGTACTGTGAAGTCACTCCAATACCAGACATCTGGTATCCAATCGTCACGTGTCTCAACACGCGCAACTGACCAAGTCACACCGTCAGGCGATGACTCAATTGTTAGGGTATTGGTGGCGGTCACTGATGTCATCTTGACACCGAACCTGATACCAACTATTTCAGTATCATACTCATTCACAATGTTGTTTGCGCCTGGTGTAGACGTCACAGGCTCACTTGTGCTCGGTTGTGTGTAGATAACGTTCAAGACGTCAATTGTGCCAGTCGGTGTCTCATACACCTGACGGCCGTCTTCTACACCAACAAAGAATGTGCTGACGCACCACAGGTTTATCCCGCGGTTTGTCAGACTTGTCAGGACAAGATACAAGATGTCCTTGCACAGCTGTACCGTCTGAGGCGTCTGCTCTGACGGTTGTCGACCAGTCCGTCGAAAGACGTGCTCTAACAGCTTTGCAACGTCAATCGTGGTGCGTGCGGTTGTACCAGAAGTTGCCATGACTCACGTGTACATCACTACTACGGTTCCAGCTGCGACCACGATAAACAGGCCGTTCTTCGCCGCAATACCGTTTCCACCAAAATGAACCACCTCACCAAGCGTGAGAGACTTGGTGTAGATGATCGTGCCACTTGTGGAGGTGCCGTCATATATGGTCACCAACCCACCAGTGATGGTGGAGGTAACTGCGTACAATCCAGCAGGACCAGTTTTGATCTGTGCACCTGCCGTGACGCCTTGGCTGACATAACCTAATTTAGGAGCGATCATACTCATAATTCTTGTCTCCAATGGAGACCCAGGACCGTAAGGCCCTGGGATTTGTTTTACGACTTGGGCGAGTAGATGACAGTCAGGCGGTAGATGCCTTGTGTCGTCAGGATCGTTCCGTTGGGATCCACTGTCATCACAACACTGGTATTGCTACCGATGTCGGCCATGGCGGCCAACTGTGCTGTTGTCAACGTAGGAGCAGCACGACCGCCTGCAACCATGTTGGTCGATGACATATACTCTGTGCCAGCAGCAGCGATACCAACCGTGATCGGGATCGTTGTCATGGTACCACCGCCCACTGCTTCATCTTGCACCGTATCTACAAAGTACGAGATGATCTGTGAGCCGGCCTGTAGTGTCAGAGTTGCGGATACAGCCAGGCCATCCGACGTAGTTGTTGCTGTCGTCGATTGGCTGAAGACTGCATACCCAAAGTTTGTCGACTCGCTCGGGGTGATGCCTGTTTTCAAGGCACCTTGCATGTAAGTAGCCATGCTCTTTCCTCTCTATGAAAAAGGTGCCCCGACCGAAGCCGGGGCAGAACGAGGTCTCTTTAGGTACCCGGTGTGCCGAACAGGTCGCGCCAGTCGGTCCAACCATCAGCATAACGCATGGTGGACTTGTAGCGGACGGAGTCGGTTTCGAAGTCGCCTTCCATGCCCTTCTCCATCTTGCGGCGCCACAGCACCTTCAGACCATCCTGCACGTCGTTCTTCACGAACCATGCGGTGTTGGACGTCAGGCGGCTGATGACAGCCACATCTGAGAGAAGACCCATCGACTTGACTGGGTTCAGGTCGTTGTTGTTGGTACCGGCGCGTAGCACGCTCTTCACCAGAACTTCAGCTGTGAGCATGTTTGCCGGGGCAACAACCAACTTCTTCGGGGTCAGACGGATCTTCTTGCCTCGCGGATCCTCGGCCGAGCGAATCTGGATCAGCATCTGTTCCAGAGAAGTTTGGCTGAGAGCTGCCGAAGTGGTCAACAGGTTGGAGCGGGAAGCCGCGCCAGCTGCTGCACCGTTGGCAGACACGTGGTTGTTGACCACCAGAGCCACACCATCGCCGCCGACATACGAGCCGTTGAAGGCACGATTCAGCACGTTGGCAGTTGTGGTTTCCAGGGTCTCGACCATTGATTGTGCGAGGTGGCGCGAATACGTCGAACCGATGCGGATGTGATCGCCGTCTTCCACCAGGACCTTGGTCAAGGCAAAAGCCAGACCAAAGACCTTGTAGGGATAGCGTTTCACAAACAGCTGACCGCCTTGGTCGTAGGTCACCGGCATGCCGTCAGGCAATTCGGGGGCCGCACCAAGACCGTACAGCATCGGTTCTTCGTGATAAGCACGGGCGATGCCCTGCTCTTCGCGGAAGATCATCTTGTACTCATCCGCACGTTGGTTGTAGACGCCATCGAACGTTTCGTTCAAGATCGGCTCAACCACCGCACGGAAGTCGGTACTACGCATGAGTGTACCAGCCATAGCAGTTCTCCTTTATAGCGGGTGGTTAGATGGACACCTTGTCCGCTGTGAACTGTTGTTGTGCGATTTGCACACGCAGCTGCGGAAAGGGGTTGTTGGTGGCGTCATATGCACCGTCGAAGAAACCGATGATGCGCAAGAATGCCTGTGCACCGCCGGCTGCTGGGGCGACTGCAACAGATGAACCTGAGATGCCGTTGAAGGTATTACCTGCGGCGATCGTCAAGTCAACCTGAGCACCGACAGAGGCCTGTGTGAAGTTGGTCGCGTTAGCGGTCACACCCACACGGTAGACGTTCTGTTGGTCGTCGTAGACCCATGCAACGATATTGGTGGCGCCAGAAACAGCACCTGGCCAATACGGCAGGTAGACGGGTTTTTGATTTGAATCGAGATACTCAACGCCTGCAAAGACGCCAAGAGCATCTGAGGTGCCGTCGCCGATGGTAATCGTACCAGCGGTGACAAGCGCAACAGGATCGCCCTTGTAGATTGCAGTGTTATAAGCAGCATCGATCGTGTAAGCGTTTGCTCGGCTCTGACCACTCGGATGGTAGATCGGGATCAGCCCGTAAGCTTGTGCAGTTGTAGCCATAAAGACTCCTTACGATGCAAAGTGGGGGGTCCGGACCTGTCGGCCCAGGTTTTCAAATTCACCCTCTACGATGCCAATCTGCCTGTCATCCGAATCTCTCTCATTCTTAGCTGCGTTGACAACCTTATCTCGGATGCTTTGTTCTTGTTCGAGGGGAATGTCATGATGATAGATCATCATCAAATCCTGGTAGCGAACTTCCTCGATCTTGAACAACAGCATCTCATTACAGGCGATGCAACCTTCGAACTGAGAACCGTCAGCGATCTTGTATTGGTCAAAGCCATTGAGTTCTGAGGCCTTCACCGGCAGATAACCAACCGACATGCGACGATGAATCGGGTCGTTTGAGTTGGTTGTCGACAGCCAGCAGAAGTGGTACCCATCAATCTTTGGCGGGGTGGGGAGAATTTCAGCTACGGCTTCATTGCGGAGCAGCCTACGCCGTTCCTCTGCAGCCAAATAACCTCCATCCTCATTTTTACGGCCAACATCGGCCGAATCTCTTGGAGAGTGAGCAGCGCTTCCGCCTTTGGTAACGCGGTCGCCGCCGAACTTATCTTCACCAGTATTCTTACCTGACATTTTGACTCTCCTGAATTAGTTACCAGCAGCTTGCTGGCGATCCTGTTCTTGATAACGACGAATCATCGACGCACGTTGCTTCGGGTCATCCCACATCCCAGCTTCCTTGAGCGCTTTCACACGCTCTGCTGAGAGGCGATAACCCGTATTTGCACCGCCACCGTTGCTGCTCGTCTCACGACCAGAACCAGCCACCGTTGAACGTCCACCTGTCTGGTGGGTGTCCTCACTACCGGAACCATTTCTGGTGCCACTATACCGCGATTTTGTACGGTGTGGCAAGTATTTTGAGATCCTTCGATCGAGCTCTTCCCAATACTCCTGGGTGGTCGGGTCATAGCCCTCTTGGGCCAGTCCGTCGTCCAGTGTACGGGTGATGCGCGTATCATTGTCATTAGTTGCAGGATCGAACCAGGTGTTCTCAGACATCCAACGTTCGGCGTGCCCCTTCAGACGCGGATCGAGCGGCGGAGGTGTTGACTGTGAACGCTGGTAATTCTGCTTGATGTTGTTGATCTGTGCCAGACGTTGACGGCAGGCCAGCATACGCTCCTGCGCCTCAGTAGCAGCCTCGCCATCCGCACTCTCAACGGCGCGCGAGTGCTCGTCCTTGAAGCGCTCATACAACATCTTCGCCTCGCGCTCGGAGTTCTCGAGGTGGGCGATCTCTGCACCAGTCGAGCGACGATCGATGACTTCTACACGCTGTTGCATTTCCTGCATAGCACGCTTGGTCATCGCAAGCTCGTTCTTGAGACCATCTATGTAGCTCTTGCGGCGCTCTTTCGACTGCTTGCGTTCTTCGCGACGGCGAGCTGCCCGAGCCTCTGGGGTCTCATCAGCAGGACCGGCATCGGCATTGTCATCACCGTGCTCACCATAGTCTTCGTTGTCTTCAGAACCAGCTGCTTGGCGCTCGCCAGCCGTGGTGTCGTCAGCTGCGGCTTCAGTAGAGGTCGTTACGACCTCATCACCACCGACTGTGACGCTGCCATCACCATTTTCGATGACCTTTAAGAGGTCATCATCCTTCTTGTCTTCGGTACTCATCTAAATGCTCCTTTGCATTTACAGTAGACGATCAAACGTCTCGAAATTGGCCTCAACAACCATCTTGACATCGTAGTCATTAAAGACCGCGAAGATGGCAGTTTCATCCTGTCCTGGGATTGGCACCTCAAAGCGGAAACCGCCGTACTTCGGTGCAATCACAACGTCACCCACTTCGGCCCAAGCACCTTCCTTCCAAGTCTCGCCACTTGAGCGGTCCTTGAAGGCGATCTGACCGACCTTTACAAGACGCGACACCTGTGTGTTGTGCTTGTTAAAGTCCTGCGTGTCTGCCGCCAACAGAATACCACTTGCTGTGGCGTTTCTGATGGTACGCAGCTGTACGATGATCTGGTTACCACACGGTCGTACACCAGGATCTACATCTGGGAAGTGCTGTTTGACGTAACCTTCTTTACTGATCACGATTTTCCTCTCAATTGTCAACGTCGCGAATAATGTCTTGGAAAATCTCAACGGCCTCTTGAAGCCCTTGGTATTTTCCGACCTGTTGGCCGTGGTCGAATGGTTCCGACTTCGGGCGCTCACAGCTGGCTGTCGCAACTTCTGCCATTTTCTCTCTAACCTTTGCTACAAAGGTCGCGTATACATCGGCCATCTCAGCACTTCACCTTTCCACCGCCCTTCTTACCAGTGAGCGCTTCCTTTTTGACCATCTTCTTGACGAGGGTCTTATCCATCTTCTCGTCTTTGTGCACGGCACCGCCATCCTTGAATACCTTGACCTGGCTCTGACCGCCAAGCTGCTTAGCCAACTTTCCCATGATAATTCCTTAAGCCGCCAGTAGAACAAGCGCGGCAGCAGCGCGGCGACGTCGCTGTCTGTCACGAACAACCTCAAGCTCATGGAGGTAGGTCTGCCTTGCCTCCATGAGCTGTGCAACCGAGCCTGCCTTCAGCGCGTGTCCACTTGCTCTGAATTCGTATCCTACATCAGGGAGTGGTTGAATTGCGTGCAGCTCAGCAAAAATATCAAACACCTCAAGAGGTGTCAGATCGCTGATCTCCAAGACCCTTTGGACAGGCTTTTTAGGCTTAGCAACCGCCTTCTTGCGTGGCTTCTTAGCTACCGCCTTCTTGGCGGCCTCTTTGACGACCTCAGGTGCTTCTACCGTCGGCTGTATGTTCGTCTTCTCAGCGTCCTTGGCCTCAGCCTCGTAGAGCTGCATCAACCACTCGCGCAGCCAGAGACGTCTCATCCCTGACTGGGCTGAACTTACTGGAGGAGCACCTCCGCCACGGAAAAGAAGCAGCAGCGACATGTCAGATCAGCTCAAACACCATCGTCTGTGTGCCAGCGATCTCATCGGGCGTCACAGACACAACCTCAGCCACCGAGAGCTCGACAACCGGCTGGTGGACGCGGACGCGCACATCAGACGGCAAAGCTTCAGTGATTGCCGGAAGATAACCAATAGGAAGCGTGCAGGTGATGCCTTCGTCTTCTGTTGTCCCCGTGGTCTCGAAATCAGTGTTGATCTCTTGTGTTTGCGGATCTCTGAGGCAATACCCGACTGTTACGTTTTTTGTGGTCATGTTTATTTCCTTTAAGCGAAGAGGATGTCTCCGACAATTGCATTGGCTGCCACTGCTGTGGTATCTGTATCCGCTGCGCCTGTCACCGTTGTGAAACCAATGCCTGTTGAAAACGCAAAGCCACCCTCATAAGATATTTCGCTCTTACCGTTGGCAGGAATACCTACAGACATAAACACTGAAGCACCTGCTGTCGGTGTTGTTGTCTGGTTGTGAAACTTCAAGTACACCGCAGCAGCGGTTGTGTTCAGCAGCTGCCAACCAACAACTCGGCCTGCCGAGGCCTTGACAACTGTTGCATTTGTCGTGTTGGCGGCAACGATGTGGCTTCGTGATCCAGCACCGGAGGAGTTGTTTCTGTACTGAACAGAAACGTCGCCGATCAGATTGCTACTCGCATTGAGCGTGGTCGTAGTCGTCGGGTTCAGGACTGTGACTGGCAACCCGGTGTTTGACGACATCGGAGAGACGTTCGTAATAGACACTGGCTGTGTGGCCGCGTATTGAACATCCACAAAACCAACCGTCCAAGTTGTACCAGAGGCTGGGTTCGTCGTGCCGTTCAGTACACGTATCTGAATGTATAGCGGTGTATTCGAATCAGGTACATTGCGGACGCGAGAGCCGCGTTGGGCAACTTCTAGGCCTGTTGAGCTTGCACCAGTCTGGTCCATCACAGCGACCTCGGCGTCTGAGGCAGTATATGTCGGAACGTGGCCGGATGCTGTCGTGTTGATCGTTGCCGCTGTAGTGCCTGACGCCCAACCATTACGCTGTGCATCGAAGTTCATCGTTGTTGCGACCGTGCTCGTGTACAGATTCTGGTGGTAGTTCCACCCGTAGACGAAGCAAGTACCGGAACCCGCTGCCGGCCAACCACTGCCTGTGAACGTGACGTTGTTACCAGACACCGATGCGATGACAACGCGCTGGGCTCCGGCTGTGATTGCTGTAGTGGGTGACACCCACATACCTTGCCCAACGTTCTGAGAGGTGAACGGATTGCTCGGAATCGTCACCGTCATCGACGTTGTGCTGTTCAACGTGTAGGACAACCCGTCACCGATCACATCAACCAACTCGACGTAAAAGTTGTTGTTGGCAATGCGTTGTGTGAGGGTGGTTGACCACCTCAGCGCCACGGAGCCAGATACAGACTCCACAGAACGAATGATTGTCTCTGTATTGGCCGTTGTGCCCGCTGTGAGCACCAAAGACCCGCCAGACTGATTCACCGTTTGGCCTGAACCCGTTTGCAGCAGGGTCATCTGACGGATGTCTACATTGTTCGCAATAACCCTGTCAAAGCCAATCCGCAGCTGATGTGCTGGTATTGATGCCACTGGGACGTAGCTGTCGTCCTCATCGGCAAGCCCTGTACCAAGCACAGGCAACTTATCGTCAATGCTGACAAGCTGCGCTTCTACGTTGGCATCAGCCACGGGAAGCGGGTTGCTGCCGTCAACCTTCTCAATGGCACCGTCAGCACCGAACGCAACCTTCGTGTACGGGTACAGATCACCACCAACGAGGTCCATCGCCTCGTCTTGATAGCGTGTGTTGATCGCAGCAAGCGTTGTCTCCGTCGCAGCACCAGTGGGGAGCGGGAGAGCTGCCGCACTGATCGGTTGTGTTGCTGGGAAATTAGACACCGTGACCGAACTACCCGTCACGCTGACACTGCCTGAGATCGTAACGTCACCCTCAACCGGCATCGGGTTCGTGGCTGAGACGTCTCCATCATCAACGCCATCAGCGCCAAGCATCAGCTTGACACGCTGCACCTTCTCTGCATTGACGGTGTCAACCGCAATGTCAGCCCCAACGCCTGGGGTAATCGGGACGAAATCAGCCATCTAAACCACCCCCGCTCAAGAGCTTTTGTACCAGCTCCATGTTCTGGCGCTGACGTTCTTCACCCGACCGCTGCATCTCACCGAACAGGTTCGCGAACGATTCCATGAATGTAGAGAGGTCTGGGATCTTCACCTCTTGTGACGGCGGCTCAGCAGCTCTCTCAAGCTGTTGGCGCATGCGCTCAATGATGATCGCAGTCTGGTTGTCCTGTGCATTCTGTAGTAGGTCAGTCTGTTGTTTCTGACGGTTGTCAGCATCATTTTTCTGCAGCTCTACGTTCTGCTTGAGGCTCTCGATCTCGCGCTTGTTGGCCTCACGCATCATTTCGATCATGCGGTTGTTCTCTGCGACAATCTCTTCCAAACGCTGTTTGAGCGAAGCCTCGACGCGACGGTGCTCTTCGTCGCTCATCGCCTTGCCTTGGTCTAGCTTCAACCGCGCCATGTCCGTTTCCTTGCGCGCTTCGATCTGAGCCATCGCGGCCTTGAACGTCGCGTCAACCGCTGGGTCCGGCGGTGGTGGTGGCATCTTCGACTGAACGAGGGCCTGAGCCTCTTGGAGCGGCTGCTCAAGCTGGCTGAGGAACTGGTCGAGTTGTTGCAGTGCCCGATTGCCGGCCTCAGCCATGAGCTGATCAGGTGAGGGCTGTATTCCCATCATCATGGCCTCATTCATCACCATGACCTGCATCTGTTCGGTCAGCTGCTGATACAAGAGCACGATGTGCTGCTGGATGTGGTTCATGATCACACCCAAGGCCTGTCCAGCACCAACCGGTGCCAGCTTACCGATAGGTGACAAGATAAAGGCCAGGTGTGACGTGATGTGCGCCTGGTGGTCCTGCTCAAGGATCGCGGCTATCATCTGTCCGCTCATCGCCGCCGAGTTCTCAGTCGTTGGGTCTGAGGTCACCGGCTTTGGTGGATCGGGTAGGAGCGTCTCTATACCGTCTACACGCAGAGCCTCAAGCGAGCGCTTGGCCAGCTGGTGGAAGTTCCACGGCAGCTGTGGGAATGACTGTGCGACCTTGTAGGTCTCTTGGAGCTGTGCAAACCGCTGGGCCTCGCTGAAGATCCGCGGGTCGCTGACGGGCTCGATGTCGTCGTTCTCCATGAAGTCCTGCGGCGTCAGCCCAAAGCGCTGCAGGTCCTGCATGTGCTCGTCTGGGTACTGAACGATTAGGCGGCAGATGATCTTCAGGGCACGGCGCTGTGACTCATGCAGGCGGGCGTGGATCGAGCTGAAGACTTGCGAGCCTTGTTCGATCAGCGCCATCGCCGTACCAACCGGCATGTTGTTTGAGGCCTCAGAGATCCGCTCTTCGGCCGTCGCCACCACGCCCTTGGCCTGGTTCGTGATCCACTCAAGGAGCTGGAAGAGCACAGGCGACGGCGGGTTAAACGGCATCGGCATGATGACCTTGCGGATGTCATCTACGCCGCTCGGCGCGTCGATCTCACGGACCTCTGTGATCGCAACCTCGGTATTCTGACCTGAGGCACGACCACCCTTCAGCTTCAGTGCACCCGGCGCGTTGTTGATGTGTGCAGAGTCAAGCAGAGCTCGGAGCGCACCTGTCAGCGCACCACTCAGCGAACCGATCAGGTGTGGTAGTCCAATACCGTACACACCACGCCACGGGATGAACTTCTTCTCAACCCACCACTCGATGCGGTCGAGCAGGCTCTTCTCAGGTTCCCAGTTACGGTACAGGCCCAGCACAGCACGCGTCGCCTTGTCGACGTGCACGATGTACCAGCCGTCCTCGCCCTTGGAGAGCGGGTCGTCCTTCACCGAGATGCGGCAGTCAACCTCGTAGACCGTGCGCAGCCCGTCCGAGTTGTACGCGTCTTCCTCGACGCCCTCGACGGCATCAGTCGCCTTCTTGGCCGGTGTCTCTTGAGGAGACGCCTCCTTCGTGATCGGTACCTTACGATATAGCCCTGATCGCTCGCGGTCCTCGAACGTCACCTGGGTGATCTCTTGGACGTGTGTGATGCGCTGTGAGGTGTAGAAGGACGTGGCCGAGAATGGCAGCAGCACCTTATCGATCGGCACGAACTCCATGCAGATACGGCGGAGCGCAGGATCGAACCAGAACTTCTCGTACTGAGAGCCGCCGAGTGGCAACTGTGTGAGCAGGATCTCTTCCTCGTCGCGGTACTCGGCGATCTTGGTCGTCAGCGTCCAGTTGAGGAAGTCGCGCTTGCGGCGAGCCTTCTCCAGCTTTTCCTCGTCCGCCTTGCCGATGATCTTCATCTTGACAGGGCCATTGGGCGGGAACAGCTCCTTGGTCGTACGGGCCGCGAAGTCGACACAGCCCTCGGCGAGGACAGGGTGGACGGCCTTGGACGCACCCTCGAAGTCCGCACCACCAGGCGCTTCGTCACCGAGCCCTGTGCGCTTGATGCCTTCGGCGTACTGTTCATCCCGCTTCTTGCGGGCCTCAGCATCGCGCTCGATGAGGTCTAGCAGGTTTGAGGCGAGGTCGTTGAGACCGAAGCTGTCAACAGAAACCGCCAGGTTCTCGAAGAAGTCCTGGCCAATTTCTGACTTATCAACAGCCTCAAGGTCATTGACGATTACCGAACCATCATCCTGCTCGGTCAGTTGAAGATCGGCGTCCTCTTCGAAGAGTTGGCGGCTGTCTACTGTTGGTTCGTCCATTAGCGTTGCACCTTTTGTACGGACATCATTTCTTCTTTGCTCTTCGCTGAACGTTCAGCGCAATGGCGATTGCCTGCTTCTGAGGCTTACCTGCTTTCATCTCGGTCTTGATGTTCTCCGAGACAGCTTTCTTAGAGGGTGACTTCTTGAGCGGCATCTCTGGTGCCTCCTGTCAGTGCGTTGATTATACCCTGTAGGTCCGAAATAGTATTCACTTTATACCCGCGTGTACCGACAGTCGCTGTCTCTTGCCACGGCTGAACGACAACGCTTCCGCCCTTTGCGAACCCCCGTGCCTTGTTCAGAGCGTTGATGGCCTCGTTCACCTCCTCTGAAGTCCCGTAACCTTCGGGGTGAGAGATATTATGTTCTTTGAAACCCTTAATAATGTCTGGGCCCCATTCCATTTTACGCAACCCCGTGTTGCTTAGGTCTCCGACGTCAGACCACTGGCCCGAGCGCACGAAGTCCTGAACGAAGGGTAGGTACTCATCCTTCGGCTTCTTGTTGCCCTTGCCTTTGATCTGGACGATGCGCGCACCGCTCGGTTCGTACCCAGCGTCGATGGTGGGGTCGTAGTAATCTTCCCAGGCATCTCCAAACTCAGACTTCAAGCTTGTAGTGTATTTATTATCTGTGGGTGGAGCCACCTCCACCGTCACGTGCGGCTGACCCTTCGCGTCGCGGAGTGAGTAGATCTTGGTCATACCACTCAGCACGTCGTCACAATACCCACCGACACAGTGGCCCATCGTGTCGCCTTCGTACTTGAGTGCGTCGCGCAAAGCTTTATGTGACTCATCCATATCAAACTCAGTCGTAGCATAGTGGCCATTCTCATTTAACCAGTCGACAACAAAGTCGTCAAACTCATCAGTACCCTCTTCAAGACCATACTCACGTGCGGCATCGTGTGCAGCAGGACTGAGCTCATCAGCCATGTCTTCACTCTCAGCAAGGACCTTTATATTACGGCCCGTCTTTTCAGGTGCACGCAGCTCAACCCACCTAAAGCCCTGATCTGGGTACTCCTTGTGCAGCGCAGTGGCGGCGTTGTTGGCGAGCGCGGCGTTGGCCTCAGCCGCGTTCTTAGCTCTCCACTCGTTGATCTTCGCCACGTGGCGCACGGCTGCGTCCATGCTCATCTTGCTCAGCTTCTCGGGCTCGATACGCAGCTGACGGGGGAGATCGCTGTCGGCTCGGGTCGCGTTTCTCAGCTCGTCGGTGAGGTGTGGCAGACCTAGTTCACTGTATGTTCCTAGATCTTTAGAGGCCTGATATACCTTCTCTGCACGAGGCAAGTTAGTAGACCACGGATTATCAAGTACCATAGAGCTTTGTGCTATCTCACCTGCCGCGTATGGAGTAACAGAGTAGTCAGAAGCAATCTCCCACTGCTTGGCCAAATCGCTCTGAGCCATCCCCTCCTCTGGGAATTTAGTCCATCTGCGGCGATCTACTACCTCATTCGGAACCCAGTCCAATCCCTCAATAGGCGGCATGTGCAAGATCCCCTGCTCTGCAAGAGCACGCACCGGGTCCTCGGGCGTGGCCATCTGGTTCTTCACGTACTTGGTGAGTGGGCCTTGGACCCAATCATTAACGGCTACGCGTGAAGCAAGATGTGGTGTATTTATAGCCGCTGCTCTCACAGCTGGATCTTCATACTGTCGCAACGGCTTCAACGCATCCTCCACCGATCCGCTCAGCCAGTTCCCACCCTTTGGCTTCACCACCGAGAGCGCACCGCGTGGAGCGACCGTGCTCTCACCCAGCTCACCCAGCGCTGAGCGCGCAGCGGGTCGGAGGAACCTGGGCAGCACGCCTGCCTCAGTGTCCTGTGCGTAGCCTGTGCCCGCAGCACCAAGCGCGTAGGGCGCAGCCTTACGGGCGACCTTCATGGCGCCGGCACCGATCAGGTTCAGCGGATCAGACGCCAGCTCACCCGCGAAGCGTGCGATGCCTTCAGGTGCTGACTCAGACGATGTGTCATAGTCCTTCAGCCAACCACCCAGCGACTCGTACCCATCCGCGAAGGACGAGAGCATGCGGCGTGGCACCGATGGCGACTCACGGAGCTGATCTCGCGGACCCTCTTGGCGCAGCGTCTGTTCAAGCAGCGCACGGGTCGAGACAGGCACACCACGCAGGTAGTCCTTGTCCGTTGCCTGATCTGCGGTCTTGCGGCTCAGCAGCTCACGTGACATGTCGCGCTTAGCGCCAAGCACTCGCGTGTCAATGTCCCGCTTGGCCGAGTCGATGTACTCACCCAGCCGCACCTTGTCCACGTTGCCAGGCAGCTGACGCACCTTCTCCTCGAGACGTCGGTGCATGTCCTGTCCGATCTTCTCGATCTCTGCGATCTTGTCGCGTAGCTGGTTGATGTTCATGTTCTCTACAGCTCCGAAAAATACTTCCAACTACCGCAGTTAGCGCACAGCACGTAGTCCCGTGTCACTGAAAAGAGACCGTTCCCACACCCGCACACGAAGTGCTCAGTGCCAACAGGTGGGAGCGTCACACCTGTGAACACGCCCTTGTCACAGTGACACTCAGGACACTCGACGTACACGATACCAACAGGTGCTACCGCAACCCACTCGTGCCGACAGTGGAGGCAGTGAGCTGCGCCCGACCGGTGGATGACCTCTTCAACCGGCCTCGCAAAGCTCAGCACGTCGCCCATCACTTACCACCCTCTTGTGCTGTCCACTTGTCGTCCATCGTGGCGAAGCCCACATAGCAGCCGACCACGGCGCCAACGAACAGGTAGAAGTGCGGCGCGATCGCCGACAGCTGCTCCATCTTCGCCAGCACGACCAAGATCGGAAAGCCGAGGCCTCCGAGCAGAGCGAGCCACGCCATCCACCTGCGGTTCTTCCAGCGATCAGCCATGGTTGCACCTGTCGCAGTACTGCACTAGACCTCCGCGCTTCTTCTTGATCAGGTCACCACGCTCAACGCGGAACACCGGGTAGTTGCGGTCGGTCAGCTGTGAGCCTGCCTTCGGCGAGTAGAGCTCAGCACCACGCGACTTGTAGAAGTCCATCGTGTCCGCATATGGGAGCGACAACCACATGATGGGATCCTCCTGCATGTCCTGGCCCATCGAGTAGAGGAGTGAGCGCCCAGTGCCAGGCACTTCGCCCGTTGCTGCCAGCTGTTCGAGGTAGCCCGCTGAGTTCAGCTCTGGGTCATCAGCCATGTAGCGACCCGGCTTGTAGAAGTTGGCGATGCCGACCGGCAGCTCCTTTTCGCCACCGGTGAGGAACATGGTCTCAAGCCCGTCGTCCACACGTGGTATGGCCGAGCTGATCGTAGCAGCGGCGGAGTCCATCATGGCGAAGCGGGCTGACTTGTACTTCTCGCGGTCAGCAGCACGGAGCAGAGCCTCACGTGTCCCCTCATCAGGTGCAGTCTCAGCCGCACGAAGGAACTGAGCCATGCGGTCCTCAGCTCTTCGCATCTCAGGCACGTACACCTTCTTGGTGAGCGAGCGCCAGTCATCCTTCTGAGCACGTGAGAGCTTAGAGGGTTGGATACGTCTGATGAGTTGGTCAAGTGCTCCCATGCTGTCACCTCAGGTATGGGTTCTGTTTCTTCTTGTCCGCGGTGTAGTCGTGGTCTTCGACCTCGTCTATGTCTGCCGCGTCCAGCTCGAACCAGTTGTTGTCGCGTAAATATATCATGGCCTGCGTAAATGTGTCAACCATGTCGTCGTGCTCACCGTTCGGGAACATGCGGAGCTGACGAAGGAAGTCGCGAGCCCAGAAGACTGGCTCACCTTCTTCCTTGCTGGACTCAAGCAGGTACAAGCAGCCAAGCTCTAAGATCGGAGCGGTAAGGTGGGCGCGTGCTGACTTGCTGATGTTACCCATCCCCTTGAATGGGAACTGAGCTGTCGGCACGTTACCAGCCTTGAGATCCTGCAGCAGTGACTGGCCTGATGCCTTCTTCTCAACCAGCACCACGTCTGTCTTGCGACCTGTGCGGTTGTCCTCGACGCCATAGCGTGTGTGCCACTCCTTCAAGACCTTCTTGCGTAGATCCGGGTAAGCCAAGTGCTCGGCCCAAACATCCAAGAGCATGGCACCACGCTTCCCCTTATGGGTGAACACACCCCATGCCATGAACGCGGATGGATCTGCCTGCTCCTTCGGCTCAAACGCGGTGTCATAGCTCTGCACCACGTAGTCGAAGGTGGGAAGACCTCGCTTCGCAGGCCACAGCGAGAAGAGCTCAGGGTCCAAGATCCCGCCTTCAGCTGGATCAGGACGTTGCTGCAGCTGACCAGCTGTCGCGTACTTACCAAGGATCTTCTCGAGCTCGGCCACTGACTCCTCAGGGAACCGCTCAGGGAAGAAGAGCTCACCCGCCTTCTTGCGTGGGTCCACGAACCCGATCGACGTCATGCAACGACGCTCAGGCTCGAAGCGCATGGGCAGACAGAGGTGGACGTATGGCAGCTTCTCAGCGAGGATGATGCCCGACGTGTCACGCTCGTGGAGCCGCTGCATGATCACGATGATGGCTGACTTGTCGTTGTTCACGCGAGTGGGCAGCGCTTCGCGGAACGTGTTGGCACAAGCCTCGATGTCCGCATCACTTCGCGCTCCGTCCACTGAGAGCGGGTCATCGAGCGTGACGCGATCACCGCGAGATCCTGTCATCGACTTGAATGGCATTGCCTCGCGGAACCCCGTCTTGTCGTTCTCGAACTTAGACTTCGCGTTCTGATCTCCGACCAACTTCACAGGCCATCGATCTTGGTACCAGTCAGACTGGATGAGGCGACGGCACTTGAGGTTGTCGCGCACAGCGAGTGGTTCCTTGTGCGCAGTGGCAAGGAAGCGGAGGTGTGGTGCGTTCGCCGGTCCCCACTCCCATGCTGGGAAGAGGACGTTGGTGAGCAGAGACTTCATCGAGCCTGGCGGCACGTTCATGAGGAGCCGTGTGATCTCACCATCGTGCACAGCCTCAAGGTGTTCACAGATAGCGTCGAGTCCCCATCCCCACTTCAGCTCAGTAGCAGGTTCGAGGATGTGCCATGCTTGCTTGGCGAACTCAGCGAAGGATTCCTCAGCTCTCCGCTTCTCGCGCTCGCTCTTGATCGCATCGAGCAGGAAGGTGGGTGAGACGGGCGCGTTCACTCTGCGACCTGTGCCTTCTGTAGCAGACGCTCCAAGGTATCAAGGTCCTTGTCGCTCAGCCGTGAGAGCTGAGAGGCGTCGAGCTTGAGTGGAGATCCATTCTTACCTGTGACCTCAAGCTGAGCAGGTACCTTGCGTGCCGAGTACTCAAGCAAGAGCTTGGAGGCCGAGATCCTGTCACGTGGCGAGCAGAACGGGTTTGCCACGATCCGCTTGAGCACATCGAACGGGTGAGTGCCAAGCACCGCGTACTGAGCCTGAAGTTGGACGGCTTCATCAGACAGCGGGTCGAGACCAAGGCCTGCTTGTGACTCAACGAACTGGAGGAAGGTCTCGTCGTAGACGTCCTTGGTAACAGAGAGCGCAGCCTCTTCGACCTCAGCGGCCTGGGTGAGTGCTGGCCTGAAGTCGGATGAGGACTTCTTGGCTGTCTGTTCCTTGGTGGGCGTCTTGCGTGTCATGTTAGTCTTGGTTGTGGAGCTGTTCTCGTAGCGCGTAGCCCATGAGCGGCCAGACCTGATCGATCGCGTTGTTACGTGCTACCTGTCTGCCGATGTCCTTGTCAAAGCCTTCGAGCGAGACAGCGGCCGAAGATCCAGTCACTACGAACCCGTTGGTGAGGACCAGCACACAGAAGGTGACGCGGCTGAGGTGTGAAGATGGTTCACCAACGTGACCATCGCGGATCAGTGCCGAGAGCTGGGCAGGTCCGCCAGCGGAACCCGCTACGCCTTCCTCAGCCGTGAAGTACCACTCTTGTACGATGTTCTTCTCGATGTCCATCGGCGTGATGCGAGGCGCGTTGCGGCCAAGCGCTTGGATCTCTGACTCGACTGAACAGCTCATGGTGTGTCTCCGTGTTAGGTGATGGTGCTGGCAGCAGGGATCGAACCCACGACCTGATGCTTACAAGGCAACTGCTCTACCAACTGAGCTATGCCAGCGTTGGAGGAGGCGGTGAGATTCGAACTCACGGGCGCCGCGAAGCGTCGACAGTTTTCAAGACTGTTGCAATCAACCACTCTGCCACGCCTCCTTGTTGGAACGAACGGTGAGACTCGAACTCACAACATCGAGATTAGAAGTCACGTGCTCTGTCCAGTTGAGCTACGTCCGCGTTGGAAGAACCTAGCGCCACGACCCTCGCCCACCGTCAGAAGGACTTGGTACGAAGCGCCAGGCTCTTTGCTCGCGATCCTAACACGCGCGGCACTTCGGGTGGGTGTGATTCCGCCGCAAAAGAGTTGAAACAGAAAATACAGATTATTTTCGAATTGTGTTTTTCTGTTAGGTCTTATAGATCATAGGTTTAGGAGTATTAATACAGAATAACACAATATATATATATAAAGAGAGAGTAGTAG